>SXGR01654220.1_pt1 | contig 79673 bp, 64 predicted proteins | sample 3174711 | NCBI WGS metagenome assembly SXGR01 (sample SAMN11356860, study PRJNA531348) | freshwater metagenome | isolation source: freshwater sample F1-60 | place: China: Fuxian Lake, Yuxi | collected 2017-12-25 | reverse complement strand
GTGTGGAGGAATGTTGGTGGCCATACCCACGGCGATGCCGGACGATCCGTTGATGATCAAATTGGGAATACGTGTGGGGAGAACGACTGGTTCTTGCAAGGATTCGTCGTAGTTACCCACAAAATCGACAGTATCTTTTTGGATATCTGCGAGGAGTTCACTGGCAATACGTGCCATGCGAACTTCGGTGTAACGCATCGCGGCTGGCGGATCGCCATCGACGCTACCAAAGTTGCCTTGTCCATCGACGAGGACATGGCGCATGGAAAAATCTTGGGCCATGCGCACGAGGGTGTCGTACACCGCTTGATCGCCATGGGGGTGAAATTTACCAATGACATCACCGACCACGCGGGCCGATTTTTTGTAGGCTCGGTTGTAGCCATTGCCCAATTCGTGCATGGCGAAAAGAACGCGTCGGTGGACGGGTTTAAGGCCATCGCGCACATCAGGGAGGGCTCGCCCGATGATAACGCTCATTGCGTAATCGAGATACGAAGCCTGCATCTCATCTTCAATATTGACGCGCACAATTTGCGTCAGTGCTTCGTTTTGAACGTCGTCGGTCATGGTGGGATCCTTATAACCCGGATGCTAAGGTGCAGTCGATACTTTGTTCAGTGGAAGGCTAAAACTTTACCAATCATATTGACTGCAATGGCAGGTGAATTTGTTGCGGAGGTCTCGATGATGAGTACGGCGCTTTTTTGCTCAGACGAACCATAATATCGTATCTGCAGTGATAGAGAAGCGGCGGGTGCCAGCTGGAAATCGCGTGGTGCATTGAGTAACCCAAAATAAAAGCGATCCCCATCGGCCATGGAAATCGTGGGGTTGTCCAATATGAATGCTTTTCGAATAAGCAGTGGTTCATTGCTTAAATTTGTAATGCTAAGTGTGAGCGTGTCGTGTGTGTCCGGATCAGGACCCGATAAGTAAAATGTGAGCGAGGTGGGGTACACGTCGATGGTTTTCAAAGAAAGTGCGGGGTGATTTTCAGAGGGGGGATCGGGAAGCGTGGATATAGGGTTTATGGGCTTATCAGGTATATCGTTGCTATCGTTGATCTCTGCATTGGATGCTGGCTGTGGGGGACCGCATGCGAAACTTCCACACCAACAACAAACCAAGCACAGCAAGCTCCATAGGCTGCGCATAAGTCAATTATAACGGTGAGAACAGATCCACGTAGGAATTTTGCAACATGTCTAAAAAAGCTCATGATTGTGGTGGCGATTTGCTCATACGACGTGTGAATAATAGGGACGACATGGCGGCTGTTGCGACTGCCATACGCACGTTAGAACCCCACGAATTAGAAGTTTTAGACCCTTTGGCGGATAAAAATGGGTCGCCGTTGGATGTTCACGGAATTGATGATCTAATTCGGGATGGTGCACATCTTACGATGGGGCGTTATCAGGACCATGTTGCTCTTGTTGTTGTGGCAGAGCATGATCCCGGGCTGTGGATTGTGAACGATCATGAAGTACGGTCGGCCTCTCAAGCACAAAAAATTTATGGCGTTGTGATCCCTGCTTATCGGAAAAAGTATGGCATTGCAGGACAGGGACACGGATGTGTTGCATTGATCCGCGAAGATTTCCCACCACCGACACAACTTTTAATCGCCTTATCGTTTCCTGAAGCCATATGGCGTAGGCAGGCTGAGCTTCTTGCCGATATCCTTGCAACAAGCGAGCGCGAGCGTGGACGGCTTATCGCGATGTTTTCAGATGCCCGAAGTGGTGATCTTGATGTAGCAGCCCGCCTTCAGGTTCTGGCGGAACCAGGGAAAGCCGCGCGACTTATTTCTGCGATGCGTCAATGCGATTATGGCGTTCTTCATGGCCGTGAGATGCTTCAATGGGGCGTCATATCGCAATCCTTTCTGTGTGCGCAGCTCTACCCGTATGCGGCAAAAACAAGTGTTGCGGTGATACGGCTCATGGAGACATACCCCAAAACGCTGGGAACATGGCGATTTATTGGATTGGATGCGCGATGGGCGGAGCCTGTGTTTGCACTTGAGATATGACGATGACGAACGCTACCTCTTGGGCTTTTCTTGCGAACTTGCTACTAACCTAACGGCGAAATTGTAAAACGTGGTAAAGCGGAGGTTTCTAGCATGTCACACGACGTTATTATGCCGCAAATGGGCGAATCTATTGCGGAAGGCACGATCACTGCATGGTTCAAAAATGTAGGGGACATGGTCGCGCGTGATGAGCCTTTGTTTGAGATTTCGACCGACAAAGTGGACGCTGAGATCCCATCGCCTGAAGCAGGTGTGCTTTTGGAGATCAAAGTACAGCCGGGTCAAACTGTTCCAATCAACACCATCGTTGCGGTCTTGGGGTCGGGCAGTGAAAAATCAGTACCCGATCGGGTTGCAGCGCCGGCTGTTGCAGCGCCAGCTGTTGCTGCGCCTGTCACTTCTGCACCCGCAAGTGCCGTTCCAAGTATCCCTGTCATTGTTGCACCGGCATCCAATGAGCCAGCGATGTCATCGACGGAAGACCGTCGCCTGACGAAAAGCTCCCCTTTGGTTCGTAAAATCGCCAAAGAACACGATGTAGACATTCGTAGCATTGAAGGAACAGGGATCAGTGGCCGTGTGACGAAGCAAGATATCAATACATTTATTGACCGTCACGAACATGCACCGGCAGCGCCTGCGCCGATATCCCAGCCTGTCATGTCGATGCCAGTTGTTGCGCAACATGCGCCAGGCCCTATGGCGATCCCAGCGGCATTTCGTGCACAGGTGTTTGAAGGGGATCGTGTCGAAGACATGTCGGTGATGCGATCAAAAATCGCTGAGCACATGATTTTCTCTAAGACGACTTCACCCCATGTTTATGCTGTTTTTGAAATTGATTTCACGAAGGTCGCGCAATTGCGTGCGAAACACAAAGATCGTTGGAATGAGCAACACGGGGTTAATCTCACCTACACATCGTTTATTATGAAAGCGACTGTGGATGCATTGAAAAAATTCCCGGTACTTAATGCAAGCCTCGACGGTAACAAGATCATTTACCATCGTGATATTCATCTGGGGTTGGCCGTTGCTTTGGATTGGGGCCTTCTGGTTCCAGTGGTGAAGGATGCGGGCGAGCTAAACATGATGGGGCTTTCAAAACGTGCAGTCGATTTGGCGACACGCGCGCGTAATAAAAAACTTAAGCCTGAAGAAGTCTCTGGCGGGACATTTACGATCACCAATCCCGGTATCTTTGGCTCGCTTTTTGGTATGCCAGTGATCAATCAGCCGCAAGCTGCCATTTTGGGCGTAGGTGCGGTTGAAAAACGTCCTGTAGTGATCGACGACATGATCGCAATCCGTACACGGGCTTACATGTCTCTTGGCTTCGATCATCGTTTGGTCGATGGCGCAGTGGCCGACCATTTTATGTCGGCCATCAAAGAAGGCATTGAGAACTTTGACGGATCGTCATTATAACCTCTCCTCACTATGTATCCACTTCGTATTGAGCGCATGGGGCGTGTGCCCTACGGTCCCATGCTGACGTTGCAATTGCAGCGGCGTGATGACGTGCTTGCACAAATTTCTGACGATACATTGTTTTTACTTGAGCACGATCGTGTGATCACCTCCGGTCGCAATGCCAACCATGAAAATCTTCTTTATGATCGCAATGCACTCGAAGCGCGTGGTGTTGCATTGTTTCAGACAGGCCGGGGCGGTGATTTTACCTACCACGGTCCAGGCCAAGTGGTGGGATATCCCATTGTTCAGTTGCGCGACGGCGAGTGTGATATCAAAGCCTATGTGTACGCATTAGAAGAAATCATGATCCGAACCATTGCTGACTTTGGTGTTGTTGCAGAACGCGTGGAAGGGCTGCGCGGGATCTGGGTCGGCCATGAAAAAATTGGCGCCATTGGTGTGCGTATGGCGCGATGGATCACGATGCACGGCTTTGCACTCAACGTAGATGTAGATCTCCATGATTTCGATTTGATCGTTCCATGTGGCATTCATGGCAAAGGGGTTTGTTCGCTTTCTCAAATCCTTGGTTGTCCTGTTGCAATGCACGACGTAGAAAATCGTTTAATTTATCACAGTGCGCATGTGCTTCACCGTTCGACCTATGAGGCACCCGCATCGGTGTTGCCCGAAAAAATGCTGAGTGATATCCCGGAGTGATTCATGACAAATTTGGTTCAAATCGGAAAATCAGGCGTCACGGCACGCCGTCCCGAATGGCTGCGCGTGAAAATTGATCGCACGAATGTGCACACCGAAGTCAAAACCTTGCTTGATGGTCTTAAGCTGAACACGGTGTGTGAAGATGCACGTTGCCCTAATATTTGGGAATGTTGGGGCAAGCATCGCACGGCCACAATGATGATTTTGGGTGAGATCTGCACCCGCAACTGTCGGTATTGTTCTGTGAAAAGCGGACGTCCTGAAAGTTTGCCAGATCCCGAAGAACCAGAAAATGTCGCAGAAGCCGTGCATCGCTTGGGATTGCGGCATGCCGTCATCACAAGTGTCGATCGCGACGATTTGCCTGATTTTGGATCGGACCATTTTGTGAAGACCATCGAAGCCATCAGGCGCAAGAGTCCCGAATGCGCCGTTGAATTGCTGATCCCTGATTTTGGTGGCGATCCGGCATCGCTTGAACGGGTTTTGCAGGCCAAACCCAATGTGCTTGGCTATAACACAGAAACTGTTCCGCGTTTGTACAAGCGCATGCGCAGCAAGGGCCAATACGCGCAAACGCTACAGATCCTCAAACAAGCGGATGCATTTCGGTGCGAGCATGGTGTTTCCATGGGCACCAAAACGGGCTTGATGATGGGACTTGGTGAAACGGTTGAAGAAGTACTTGCCGTCATGGATGATTTGCGCAGTGTGAATTGCGATGTCCTGACCATGGGGCAATATTTGAATCCGACCCAAAAGCATGCGCCTATCGCACGATTTTACACGCCGGATGAATTTAAGATGTTGCGTGATGAAGGTCTGGCGCGTGGTTTTAAACACGTTGAAAGCGGACCTTTGGTACGAAGCTCGTATCATGCCCACGAACATGTGCCTGCGTAACGATCTCATGCTAGAGTGATTTCAGCATGAATTTTTTACATCCGTGGTTGCTTGCTGGTGCAGCCGTGATGGCTGTTCCCATTGCGCTTCACTTATTTGGACGTCGTCAAGCACCGGAGTTGCGTTTCTCCGCCTTTGAATTTTTGATGACGGTCAATCAGCGTTTGGCCCTGTGGGAAAAATTGCGCAGGATTGCTCTGCTTCTGGCACGTATTGCGGTGATCGCTTTGGCCGCTTTGGCGCTGGCGAGGCCCGTTGTTCAAGGACTGGCGCCTGCCGCGCTCGCAAGTGCTCCTGTGGCCTGGGTCATCGACCGTTCTGCATCCATGGCCTATCGCTTGGATGATGTGACTCTCTTTGAACGTGCTGTGCAACGTGTTCGGCAGGGTCTTACTTCAGCGGGCGCTTCACAGGCCATGACAGTGATCGATGCAGGTCCTACGCCGCGATCTCTTGTCCGGCAATTGAGTGTGGATCACGCTGAGCTTCGGCGTGCGCTTACGGGGTTAAGCGCACCCGAAGGCCACTTCGATCTTGCGGCCAGTATCGATCTTGCTGCGGTGCAACTGGATGCAGCCCAAGTCGTTGGTGAGATTGTGGTTGTTACCGATCTCACAAAGGCCGCTTTAGGGGATCCACCTCGTTCTGCGGTGGGCAAGCATCATGTGCGTTATTTGGATGCGGCTGAGCGCTCCGATCCCCTTGAAAGCTTGCCCAATGTGGCCATCGTAGGAGTTGTGCCACAGGCTGTGGCGCGTGCGCCACAGGAACGTCAATTTCAGATCAAGGTTCACAATTATGGGTCGCAAGCACTTGAAAATGTGCAAGTTGAAATGCGGATCAATGGGGATCCTGCGATGCAATCAATTGCGGTGGCACTTCCTGCACAAAGCACCACGACGTCGGTCATGACAGCAACATTTGCAACCCCGGGTTTATACACATGCACATTTGCACTTAAGGCCGATGCATTTCCAAGTGACGATTCATTTGTTAGCCACGTACGTATTGAAGCACCGGTGCACGTGCTTGCGGTGAATGGCGAACCTCGCCAGCTTTTGCGATCGGACGAGTTGTATTTTATTCAAAAGGCATTGGCCAATCGGCCAGGTTCTGATGCAGCCATACGCATGACCTCTGTAGGAGTTGATAATTTCCATACTGGAATGGATTTCAATGACGTCGATGTTATTCTTTTAGCCAATGTCGATCATATTACGCCACCGATGATGGCTGCGCTCCATGAACACCACCGCCGCGGTCGTGGTGTTTTGTTTGCCATGGGTCCTCGTGTGAGTTTTGAGACGGCCAACGAGAGTTTTGGTGATCTATTGCCTTATCCTTTGCGCGATCGATATCGCGCAGAAGGCGCATCCTTGGGGATGCAGGTGGTGAACGAGGCCATGCGCCACCCCATGCTCAAAGACTTGGATGCAGCAACCCTCGGTGGTCTTACCGCGACGCGTACGGCTGCTTATTTTAACGTCGATCCTGCATCTTCTGAACGCGCGGATGTTCTTTTGCAGTTTTCAAATGGAGCAACAGCATTGGCCGAATTGCGTCGCAGATCGGAGACCGAAGGTCGTGTCTTTTTGTGGACGAGTACGTTGGATATCGATGATACGGATATTCCCTTAAGTCCCGTATTTCCTTTATTGATGCAACGTATGGTTCGTTACCTCGCCCATGGCGTGGCGGATCCGAATGCGGTTGAACCTGTTGTGAATCCATCGCACCAGGAAAGTAATTTTGCGCCCGTAAATTTGAGATCGCCTGATGAAACGGTATCAACTCCGCACGTCTTGATGAGTGGCGTGGTGGACGCAGAGGGCTCACAAAACCGTTTTGTTTGGCTTGTGGCAGCGGTGATGATGCTGGTTATCTTAGAAACCGCGCTTGCAGTGCGAGGTTAGTGCGTTGTGCGTGCTTCAGGTTTGGCTTCACCAAAAAAAGCAGCCTTGGAAGGCGTAGAGCCATTACGCTCCAACTGATGTTTGCGGTCACGCCCTGATTTTCTTTGTTTGAGGCGTTTGCGAACTTTGTAAACTTTTGTGCACGATGCCATGACGTTTGCCTTTGATATGCGTCCAGCGCTTTTGTGGGGCCTAAAAAGCCCAAGATCCCATCATTTGTCAATACGTGGGCTTGATTGAGGAGGGGACGCAGCAAGCAGCGCCCCTACCGGCGCCAGTGTCGGTCGATGTGGTTTTGTTTTGAGATTGTGCGTAAGGCATGACGTGCGATACGAGGGACGGGTTTTCAGCAATAAACCAAGGATGGGTTGTCATGGCAGAGCAAGCGTCCCCTGAGCGCATTACGCCTCGCAGTGAAGATTATTCGCGCTGGTACCATGATGTGATCCGGCAAGGGAAATTGGCCGAACCTGCCGAAGTGGTGAAGGGCTGTATGGTGATCCGGCCCCACGGCTATGCCATTTGGGAGAAAATCCAGCGTGCTCTTGATGACATGTTCAAGGCCACGGGTCACCAAAATGCCTATTTTCCACTGCTTATCCCAGAAAGTTTTATCAAAAAAGAGGCAGAGCACGTCGAAGGCTTTTCGCCGGAACTTGCAGTGGTGACCCATGCAGGGGGCAAAAAACTCGAAGAACCTTATGTGGTAAGGCCAACCAGCGAAACGATTATTGGCCATTTTTTTAGTCGTTGGATCGAAAGTTGGCGCGATTTGCCCATGCTCATCAATCAATGGGCCAATGTGATCCGCTGGGAATTGCGCACCCGAATGTTTCTGAGAACGAGCGAGTTTTTATGGCAAGAGGGGCACACGGCCCATGCCACCCATGAAGAATCCATGGAAGAAGCACGGCGTATGCTGGATGTTTACGCGATATTTGCCGAAGAGTGGATGGCGATGCCTGTGATCCGTGGTGTGAAAACCCAGTCAGAAAAATTTGCGGGTGCACTGCAAAGCTTTTGTATCGAAGCGATGATGCAAGACGGAAAAGCGCTGCAAGCGGGCACGAGTCATGATCTTGGACAAAATTTTGGGCGTGCATTTGATGTGACGTTTCAAAATAAAGCGGGTGAAACCGAGTACGTATGGCAAACAAGTTGGGGCGTTTCAACGCGTCTTATCGGCGCGCTTATCATGACTCATTCCGACGACAGTGGATTGGTTTTGCCGCCACGACTTGCCCCAGTTCAGGTGGTCATTATTCCCATTTTACGAAAAGGTATTGATGAAACTCCAGTTAAAGACGCGGGCGAGGCATTGCGTAAATCACTTGAAGCGGAAGGCATTTCCACGGTGTTTGATCAGCGTGATTATAAGCCAGGCTATAAATATTTTGAATGGGAACAAAAGGGCGTGCCGATCCGTATTGAGATTGGACCTCGTGATCTTGAAGCGCAGCAGGTGATGATCAAAGAGCGTACGGGTTCCGATAAAGTGGCGTGGTCATTGGAGGACTTGGCGGTTCGGTTGAAACAACGCTTAGGCGAAATGCAGGATGCGATGCTTGAAGCGGCCCGCAAGCGCATGGCGGAGAATACTCTTTATGTTGATAGCTACGATGCCTTTAAAGAAGCGATGACTGATAAGAACCCGTTCATCTATGCCCACTGGGATGGCAGTGCTGAAACGGAAGCCAAAGTGAAAGAAGAAACACAAGCGACTATCCGCTGTATTCCGCTCAATGCTGCCGATGATCCGGGTATGTGCATGGTAACGGGGCGTCCCTCTGCACAACGTGTTTTGTTTGCGCGCAACTACTAAATTAAGGCGTAGCGGCAGCCACGGGGCCAAGGTCAAAAAAGTAATCACCGCTACCGGCACGGCATGAAACGTTCAGATGCTGAACGGGGGTTTCATGCTGATGACGAATTTTTTTGTCCATCCGTTTTGGGTGGTCAATTTCGACCACCACGCGATCCGATGCCTCGGCGCAGGCACCCACCATTTCGAGAAAATAGGTGATTTCACTGGGGTTATTGATGGGAACGGGGTGTTCCAGAGATTTTCCAAATGTACCACTGCGTTCGGACCATGCTGCTGCCACGGTGGCGCGTGCGCGTGTGAGTCGTCCAGGAAGATCAAAACGGGATGCAAAACTACCGGCATCAAGCACCAGTTGATCATTTTGAAGATAGGGGCTCAGAATATCTTGGGCGACGCTTATAAATGCTGCAGCAGCTTCTGTGCTTGCGTTGGCATTGCCAAGAGCGCGTTCAGCCATGAAGATGTGCCAGTATGCTAAGACGCGTCCTGAATCGTTGAGATGTCCCGTCGCGACTGCGGCAGTGAAAAGATCAATCGCGGTCCGGTGTTCTCCAAAGTGAAAGTGGGAAAAAGCACGCTCTAAGATCTCCCCTGCGGTATTAGGGACAGGCGCTTTGGTCTCAGCGGCTGGCGGGATTGCAGTAACCCGGGACGACGCCATCGCCCCCCTGCTGCTATAAACCACCTCTGGGCTCGCACAGCCCAAAAGAAGCCCAAAAACCATACCCCCTAAAACACCCGGACTGCCAATAGATGATATGTCCACACTTATATTCTACTTACAATTGTACCTCTCCGCTCGTGAAAGTGGTTTTCCCTTGCTCAGGCTTAATGGTTTCGGTAGGTAAAAGGTCACAACTGACGCTGGGATACCCAAAAACATGAGGGCGTGTAGGATGCCCAGCCTTTACAACCTTTTGGGTGCAAATTCTAAAGTCCATTCCTGGTGCGTAAGGAGTCGGAATGCCGAGTAAACGAGCGATCGTTGATGTGCTTACACGTGTAGAAATGCAGGCGTTGGCCACACATTTTAATCTCAATGTAGAAGATCGTCGCAGCAAAAGCCAATTGGTTGAAGCGCTTGCTGGAAGTCGAAGTGTCGGCATTGCCGATATGCTTGGCCAGCTTGCGGTGACGCGGTTGCGTGCGCTTTGCGAGGAATTTATGTTGACCCCCACGGGTCGGACCAAGGCAGCTTCTATTGAAGCATTGATGGCCACAAAACCCCGTGTGGTCTCTAAAAAAGCTTTGCCTGATGAAGGAAAACAGATCTCGCGTATTGAGGTTCCGAAAGAAGTTGTTGAGAAAAAAGCAAAGCGTATCAAAAAAGAAGAGAAGCCCTCAGCGAATGTTGGGAGCCCTGTTGTTAAAGACGCAGTATCTCCTGTGGCTGTTATCATAAAAAAGGTGGTGCAGATCGAAGCAGCCCGCGACAAAAAAAGCGACGAGGCTGTTACGCCTACGGTGATAAAAAAGTCACGACCTACAACGGCTGCTGAAACAGATACGGCCGCTCGTCCAGCCTATGTTGATAGGCCTGCACCTGAGATGCCAGCATCATCTTCATCGTGCCCTTGTGCATCATGCGGTGCAGTGGTGGATTTGCGTAAGTGTCAAGTTTATCAGTGCAGACGTGTGTTTTCGGCATCATTGGAATGGAAAATTTGTTCGGACTGCCTGTTTGAGCGTGGTGGCCTCTCATTTGAAGATTTTGGTCAGCGCCGTCGTGCTGAAGAAACGTGCCCCCACTGTCAAAATTCTTGGGTTGCCGAATTTCGTTCTGCCTGACCGGGCTGTATTTTTTTTTAAAAGAAAAATCCCAGAGTTTGTTCCCTCTGCATTGCAGTGTTATCGTGAGGCATGTTCGATTTTGTGAAGCAGATCGCTCGGCACGAGGATTTGGAAGCATATCGTGCAGAGAACTGGCACGGTACACTCGAAGATTATCTGGCACTTGTGAAAGCAAGTCCCGAAGTGACACGAACAGCGTATCAACGCGTACACGATATGATTTTATCGTACGGTCGCGAAGAATACACGGATTCGAAAAAACGTCTGATCCACTATCCGTTCTTTGATGATCCAACGCATGATGGCAAAGATGCCATTTATGGTTTGGATATTCCGCTGATGCGGTTGGTTAATGTGTTGGAGAGCGCAGCATCTGGCTATGGTACGGAACGACGTGTGATCTTGCTTCATGGGCCTGTGGGGAGTGCAAAATCGACCATTGCCCGCCTCTTGAAAAAAGGTGTTGAGTCCTATTCGCGCAAGCCTGAAGGTGCTCTTTATACCTTTGCGTGGGAATTTGAGAAGGAAGATGAATTGTTGGGCGGTGCACGTACAGCACGTTGCCCAATGAATGAAGAGCCGCTCAATTTGATTCCAAAAAATTATCGCCATAAATCTTTGCTTGAGCTTGGCATCGATATTGGGACGGGTCGTGTATCAGGAGAGCTTTGCCCTCATTGCCGCTTTCTGTATCGCGCACTTATGGAGCGATACGAGGGCAAGTTTGATAAAGTGATGGGGCATATTCGTGTGCGCCGGTTAACCCTGAGTGAAAAAGATCGTATTGGTATTGGTACCTTCCAGCCCAAAGATGAGAAAAATCAGGACTCAACGGAACTTACGGGAGATATCAACTATCGAAAAATTGCTGTGTACGGATCTGATTCTGATCCCCGTGCGTTTAACTTCGATGGTGAATTTCATGTTGCGAATCGGGGCATTATCGAATTCATTGAGGTACTTAAACTCGATGTTGCATTTTTGTATGATCTCTTGGGTGCCTCACAAGAACACAAAATAAAGCCCAAAAAATTTGCACAGACAGATATCGATGAAGTGATTTTGGGACATACGAATGAAGCGGAATACAAAAAGCTTCTCAACAATGAATTTATGGAAGCTCTACGTGACCGTACCGTAAAAATCGATATCCCGTATATCACGCGTCTGTCATCGGAAATTAAAATTTACGAAAAAGATTTCAATAAAGAGAAGATCAAAGGTCGGCATATTGCACCCCATACGCTTGAAATGGCGGCCATGTGGGCGGTAGCAACGCGCCTTGAGGAGCCCAAAAAAGCAAATCTACAAATTATTCAAAAATTAAAGCTGTATAACGGTCGGATGCTTCCAGGTTTCACAGAAGAGAGCGTGAAGGAGCTCCGCAAGGAAGCTGCACGCGAAGGTATGGATGGGATCAGCCCACGTTATATTCAAGATAAAATTTCAAATGCTTTGGTTTCTGATAAATCCGAAGGGTCTATCAATCCATTTCTGGTGCTCAATGAGCTTGAGAGTGGATTAAAAGGGCATTCACTCATCACGAAAGATGAAGATCGCAAACGTTATCGAGAACTGATAAGCGTTGTGAAGCAAGAATACGAAGATATCGTGAAAAGTGAAGTGCAACGGGCTATCAGTGCCGATGAAGAAGCGCTTTCGAAGCTGTGTGCCAATTATATTGATCACGTTAAAGCGTATACGCAAAAAGAAAAGCTAAAGAACAAGTATACGGGGCAGTTTGAAGAGCCAGATGAGCGTTTGATGCGTTCCATTGAAGAGCGCATTGAGATCCCTGATAGCCGCAAAGAAGATTTCCGTCGCGAGATCATGAATTACATTGGCGCCTTGGCTGTTGAAGGGAAAAAATTTGATTTTAGAACGAATGAGCGGCTCCATCGCGCTTTGGAACTTAAGCTCTTTGAAGATCAAAAAGACTCTATCAAACTTACCACATTGGTTTCTAATGTTGTCGACCGTGAAACCCAGGAGAAGATCGATATTGTAAAGCAGCGCATGATCCGCAATTATGGTTACGACGAGATTTCTGCCACGGACGTTTTAAATTTTGTGGCTTCTATATTTGCGCGAGGTGATGCCAAAGAAAGTTAGAACGTGTGCTGGCGTGTTGGGGCTTGGAGGGGTTTATGAGCTGTGTTCACGCTGGACATGTTGTCTTTAATAAAAAACGTTCGCTCTCTGAAATAATTATTGCAAGCTTTGCACGGGAGAGCCGCTTGGTGGCAACAGGTGTCTATGATTGGCAATGCGCTTCTGAAAAGCTTGTGGGGCTTTTGGAGGACCTTGTTTCACCCGAACTTGAATTGGCACGTTCTTGTATCATTGTTTGGCGTCGTTTTGGCGATAAAGTCAAAGCCAAGATCGCATCTTCTCAAGCATTGCATGAAACACATCAGGCGCTTGATTTATTGGCGCAATCTTATGATTTGCCTCCGTTACCTGTCATTGAAAGCGGAGAACATTAAGCGATCGGAGAATCTATGGGACTCAAGATCAATGCAGATCATGCACGTTTTCGAAAAATTGTGCGTGGTCGGATCAAAGAGAATCTCAAGAAGTATATCTCCAAGGGTGAATTGATTGGACGTCAAGGAAAAGAGACTGTTTCTATTCCAGTACCCCATATCGAATTGCCGCATTTTCAGTTTGATCATCGGTCGACAGGTGGGGTTGGACAAGGCGAAGGCGGCGATGGCGATACGCTCGCGGACGGTAGTGTGCAACCCTCCACGGGGCAAGGTGTGGGACAGCATGAAGGTCAACACGGCATTGAGGTTGATGTAAGCTTTGATGAATTGGCCGATATGCTGGGAGAAGTGCTTGAGCTTCCTAACATTGAGCCCAAAGGCAGTGAACGTGTCACTTCGCCGCGTGCACGTTATACGGGGGTACATAGTTCAGGTCCCGAGTCTCTTCGGCATTTAAAACGTACGTATAAACGCGCATTGCAACGTCAGGTGAGCACGGGCGAATATTTGGCAGACAATCCCGTTATTGTCCCTACGCGGGAAGACAGACGATATCGGAGTTGGAAAGTACGTTCGGAGCCTGAAACCAATGCAGTGATCCTGTATATGATGGATGTTTCTGGAAGTATGGGCGACGAACAAAAAGAAATTGTTCGTATTGAGTCATTTTGGATCGATACGTGGTTGCAGAAGCAATATAAAGGACTTGAAACACGTTATATTATTCACGATGCGATGGCCAAAGAGGTCGATCGTGAAACATTTTTTCATACCCGAGAATCGGGCGGCACCATGATATCCAGCGCGTATCGACTTTGCGCTGATGTTATCGATGCGGAGTATCCAGCGTCTGATTATAACATTTATCCATTTCATTTTTCAGACGGTGATAATTGGTCGGCCGATGATACACGCCTTTGTTTGGAAATTATGAACGAACGTCTGCTGCCTGTGTGCAATATGTTTTGCTACGGACAAGTGGAGAGTCCTTACGGTTCAGGGCAATTTATCAAAGATCTTAAAGAAGCCTTTGTTGGGAACGATAAAGTGTTAACCTCTGAGATCCCGCACAAAGATGCCATTTATCGATCGATCCAAGATTTTCTGGGACATGGTCGTTAGCACCAAACTTTGAGTTCTCTGCTGCGACCCGGTATGCTCCACATCGCGGGGGATCTCCATGTCGTTGGCCGACGAATTGTCGTTGAGTACCATGAGTATGTCCGATTTGATTTCGGCCATACGTCGTCGTTGGATTGTCGTCGTTGCAGGCGCGTTGCTGGGATTGGGTTTAGGATTCACTCGATATATGACATCACCCACCTCGTTTGTTTCTACGGCGACCATTATTATTCAAAAAACATATGCTGCAGCCACGACTGATCGCGCAGTTCTTGATGCGCAAGGGACGGCTGGAGCCGGATCTGATTACATGACAACAGAATTGGCGCTTCTGGAGTCGGAGCAGTTATATCAGAAGGTAGAAGAAGTCCTCGGTGTCAAAAAAGAAAGCCTGATCGCAGCCGTAGAAAAAGCAAAACAGGACGCACCAAAGGGCGAAGCAAACTGGTTTGCTCGACTTGATGAAGCCGACGCGGATTTTCTTCGTTTGGCGTCAATTACGGATAAAAGCACACCTGAAGAAGCCATTGGCGTGCTAAAAAACGTGAATTGGGTGGGCCTTTTTCGGAGTCATATGCGTTTAACCAGGCAAGGCGGAAAAAATGCTCAGGGCTCGGTTGTTATGCTGGAAGCACGTGCTGCTTCATCAACATTGGCGGTCAAGTTGGCAGCGGCATATGTCGAGGCTTATGCATTATTAAACCAAGATATTCGCTCAAAACGTCTTGAGCGTGATGTCGATTGGCTAAGACAGCGATCATCTGAAATTAAGCATCGCATAGAAATCGCTGAAAAAAACGTCATGGATTTTGAGGTTGAACATGGATTGCTGTCGCGTCCATTGTTGCAACAGCGGGCCGAGATCGTAGCATACCTCAGCACCCTTTTAGATCGCCGGTCCCAAATACGGCTTAATCAGATTTTTGGTGATATAGGATTGCGTGCAGGGGAGGAACAAAGTGAAGCAACAGTTTTGCAAGATCCAGAAATACTCTATTTGGGTTCCTTACAGGCGGAACTCAATGCATTGACGCTCAGTCGTTTGAAACTTCTGGAGCGTTATACGCCTGAACATCCAGAGCTGAGGGCTATCGCAAAGCATCTTGAAGTACTTACCAATGAGTTTTCGCGTACGGAAAAATCTTTGTCTGATCGCAAGGAACGAAAAAATCAAGAGCTGCGTGAGGCCTTAGAGAAACTTGAAGTAGAAATTGTTGAAGCCACCGCCAGGGGACGTGCTCTGGCGGAGCTAGAACAGACATATCGCCCTTTGGTGCGCTTGGTTGAAGATGAGAGAAAATTTTACGATGCACTGACGGATACATCGCGGCAAAAAGTATCAACGAGTGATACGCAGTCTGTGAATATGACCACTCTTCAGGCACCTACGTTGGCATCTGTGTCCCAACTTGCTGATAATTTTGTGGCTGACTTAGGCATGGGTTGTGTTTTAGGACTAGTATTAGGCGCTATTGTAGCAGTCATGATTGATGCATTGAGTGGTCGTATTTTTGATGTTCGGTCTTTTGCACGTGATGCCCAAATGCCTATCCTGGGGCAGTTGCCGCAAGTTAGGGCAATTACCCATACATTGCAGGTTATTAACAAAAAATTGGGTTTTGCAATTCCAGATCACGCTATTACAGAAAGTATGCGGTCGCTAAGCACTCAGCTTGAGCTGATTGGTGATGCAGAAAATACTTCCGTATGGGCAATCGCGAGTGCGGTATCGGGAGAAGGTAAAACCACCATCGCTTCATTTTTGGCACAAATTATGGCAACTTCTGGACGCCGGGTCCTTCTTGTTGATGCCGATCTTCGGCGTGCATCGTCATCGGAAAGTTCCGACTTTGGTTTGAGTTCGGTATTGCAGGGCAAAAAATCACTGGCAGAGGCCGTAGAGAAAACACAAATCGAAACTTTTGATATCTTACTTTCTGGGCGGAGCGTGGGCAACCCAACAGACCTTTTGCGTGATGGCTTTGAAAGCATGATTGGCGTGGCCAGGCGTATCTATGATGTGATTATTATCGATGGGGCACCTATTTTACCTGTCGCTGATGGCATGTTGGTGGCAACAAGTTGTGATGCGACATTGCTCGTTGTACGCCGTGCAGTCTCACGATTGTCGGAGGTTCTGGAGTCTCGTGAGCTATTGCGCAGAGCGAATGTGCGGTGTGTTGGAATTATCGACAATGGCGATGAGGGGGGTGGTTACTATTATTACTCACGCTATGGTTATGGCTATCCTTCAAAAGGCAAGCGCCACAAGGAAAAGTCGGTCAAAGTCGCTTGATTGCTGGGAGAGGGTATTTGCATGCATCGGATATGGGATCGCTGTTTTTTAAGCATAGTGTGCATGTTGTGTCTTACATGCTTTGGCAATGCATGCAGGGGCAGATCGTCGTCGACTGCTTCTGTTGAACCCAATGCAATGGGCCGGGATTTAACGGTGATTCAGGTAGGCGACCGGATGCGCCTGGAAGTGTATGGCGAGGCATTGCCAGGCGGTATGTATCGTGTTGCGGAAGATGGAACTATTAGTTTTCCAAGAATGGGCCAAGTCATGGTTGCTGGATTGAGTGTGGATGATGCGAATAAGCATATTACTACACACCTGCAGCAATACATTCGTGACCCTTTGGTTTCTCTGTTTGTGGACGAGGGTTCGACCGGCCCTGTTTATGTTCATGGAGCGGTGAGATCCCCTGGAGTGTATGCCTATGCGCCCGGAATGACATTGTTGCATGCCATTTTAAGTGCAGGTTCTCTCGCTGAAACGGCCAATGAATCAACAATTTTTATTCGGCGTCTGGGTGTTGAGAAGCCAATTTTGCTCAAGATAGAAGGCATGGCAGATGCACGTATAGGGACATATCCTTTAAAACCACGCGATATTGTTTTTGTTGAGGAAGTGTTTTGATATGAGCAGCCAGGTATGGGGAGAACCATGGGGTCTTTCTCATTCCCCTTCGACCATGGCTTCGAGTCAATCCAAATGGGATCAGTCTTTGGAATGGTTTTTGGATACACCGAAAGGACGTGCAAGCTTTCTTCTCATACATTTTATGATTGGTGTGTTGGGATTCAAGTTTAAACCCATATTGTTTTTGCATCATGCTTTGATTACTTTGTTTGGTCTGCGGCAGATTGTGTTGAGACGTTCTCATGCCTTGTGGTTGCTTTTTGTGTTTAGCTCTTTTTCTGTTTGTGAGGTGCTGTGGCGTCTCTATGCGCCATATTTCTCAGACAAACAGGCCCATTATATTCCGATCGCACTTGGATTGGTCCTTTTGGGAAGGCGACGTTTTGTTTCTTCTCCCATTATCCCGTGGATTGTTCTACTGTTGTTGACGGTAAGCTCATTGCATATCACCCATTCTTTTGTGGATATTATATCTCCCGTACTTCTCCGTGTTTATCTCCTGCCATATCTAACGCTTGCGGTGACTTGGGGCTTGATGGCATGCTGGGAACCTTGTGTCCATTTTTGGCCACGATTCTTGGTTCTGTGCACTGCAGGGGCTTTGACTGTTGGTGCCTATGCTGCATCTAATTTTGGATTTTTTGGTGTCCATGAGCTGGTATCTTCAAAGTCTTCTTTTCTTTCGATTTCTGCACCGAATCAGGTTTCTGCTGTTTTAGGTTTTGGCGGGTTTTGTGCACTTCTTGTGCCTTTGATTCTTGAGCTCACAAGGGTTGAGATTTGGATGTGGTTTGTTACCGCAGGATTTTTATTTGAGCGCACTGTGCTCACTATGTCGCGTGGTGGTCTTTATAGTGTGGCTGCTGCACTTATCCCCGTATTTTTCTATGTTGTATTTTCAGGCAAGAAGCAGCATCGCAGAATGTTGACTGGCTGGATTGTTTTAGGACTTCTTGTTGCGACTATTTCGGTTTTGCAGGGAGGATCTGGTGTTCAAGATCGTTGGTCGAACACCAATACAACAGGGCGTGTCGACAATTTTGAGCGAGAATTGCATATTGCAAAAAACACATGGCTAACGGGAGCAGGATTGGGTGGATCTTGGTTCATGACCGTAGACATGACTTCACATACGGAAGTTACCCGTATGTTGGCAGAGCATGGGCTTTTTGGTGCTTTTGCTCTTTTATTGTTGGTTGTTTCGGTATGGACACGTCTTCGAAAATCAGTCGGGTGGCTTGAGATTACAATACGTTCTTCGTTGTTTTTCTGGTGCTTTGTAACGCAAATGCATAATAGCATTCGCTTGTCGCTGATCATGATTGCTTTTTCTTTTGCGATGGCAAAAACTTTCAATACAGGCCCTATGCCCGGTTCGAAAGCATTGGGATCTTAGGATAGGTGCTTAGGAGTTTTTTCCCAAGCCACCATGTATGCCATGTCGCAATAATTGAGAAAGGAAGAGATATAATACCCGCAAGGCAGCGTAGGAGTGGATGAGGATGGTTGGTTACATACAAGGTCGCAAGAAGTCGTTGTATGATTAGGCATCTTGAAGCATTTTGTAAAAAAAATCGTTTAGCCAAATAAATCTCAGAAGGGCTAAGTAAGTTTCTTTTGAAATATGATCTTCGTGATATGGCATTGGTGACATTGCGCGCTCCAAAAATACGTAGGCCTCCATGGCTTTCATGGTGATGAATTATTGCTATATTTCGGTCAACAATAATTAATCCGCCTTGCTGACGGATCCGAAAAGCGAGATCGGCATCTGCGCGAGATAATCGATCATACGCTAAGTCAAAAAGACCAGATTTTTCAAGGATGCTTCTGCGTATCAGAACGTTACCGCCTGGCATGACGTCGGATGCTAATATTTGGCCCCTAAGATTTCCGGACGGAGCTGCTGTTATTTCGTGATGGATTCCACAGACAGCATCAGCAGAGGTTTCTTTCAGGCGCCTTGATAAATTTTCAAAAAGATTATCAGGAACCTCAATGTCATCGTCCATGAGCATAATGAATTGCTGTGTTGAAGAGACTATTCCTGCATTGCGTGATCTGCATTGGCCAGGATCTGCGAGGGAAATGATACGGAGTGGGAGGTTTGAAAACTTGTTTAAAATATCTCGGACTTTAGCATGGTCACTTTCCTGGTCTACAATAATAATTTCAATCGCCTTCACTGTTTGATTCGCAATGCATATGAGCGTTGTTTCTAAATTTTTGTATCTATGCAAAGAGGGTATCACGACTGAAATACCCATATTTTCGATCGTATCTTGATTTTTGTTTGTGCTTTGTAATGGGTGATCTCGATGAAAAGAAATTGGGATCTCCTGATGAATATCCCTGAGGCTAAATACGATTTTGAAGATGTGGATGGGATGACGCAAGCAAGCGTATACTGCGGCCCAAATCATCCATTTTAGGCCGGATATATATTTAATAATACTAAATATATCTCTGTATGTGAGCTCTTTGTTAAGTGTGGGCTTCGGTAGCTTGGGTTCCTCTTCCATGATCGCGCCTTGGCGTGAAGCTTGTCGCCCCCAGGCGAGTGTTGAGGCGGCACGTGAAGAAAAATGTGGAAGAAATGTTCCAACATCGTGAAATAGTGACGCGCGAATAAGCATTAGGCCAAAAGTGGATTCCCAAGAAATAGTTTTTATCGCGTCGTCAACATGGCTGTAAAAAAGATGCAATGGATCGATGGAAATCAACAATTGACGCAGTTGATGAGAGTAGGCGTGCGGTGTATTGTGAAGAACATCCGCGCGTGTGTTGTTGATCATGTCGATGATTGCACTTTTTTCAGGCAATTCACATGTGGTGTTATCCCAAAAGAAAATCCAAGCGTGACCGCTTCTTATGAGCTTTTCAATTGCGATATTGATTTCTGGAATAGTGGGATTTTTAAGCTGCTGAATACTCTCTTGCGACCATGTTGGGTTTATGATGCGTGTGCCGTCTGTGCAGGCGATCAATCCAAGACGAAGATCCATGTCTTTTCTGAACACAAAATGTGCACTCAATGCGAGCAATGTGAAATTTCCCGACGGTTGCGTTAGGTTTTAATCACTTTGAGGAATAATTTTGTCATCACATAGAACTCTCATTTTATATGGTATCGTTTTTGGGACATGCCTTGCTTTAGGAGGTGCCCACAGCGTTGTTCATATGTCAGTCATCGGTTTGGCGGGGTACTTGATCTATTTAGGGAAGGACCTAAAAACGGAACATGGTTATGGCTTTTGGATAGCCATGATGGCGGTTTTTTTTTCGTTGTTGCAATTAATTCCTTTGCCCATCGGTTTTGTTGCAATGCTGCGGCCTATCTCTGCGGATACAGCGTGGCCGCCGAACAGCGGATGGTCCATTTTGTCGCTTAGTCTTACACGGACTCTTGCGGGGTGTTTGCGATGGCTTGCAGCAGCATGGGTTATTTTGTTGTTTTCACACATTATTCCACGCGATCGTATGCGCAGGGCGGCCTGCTGGATTGCTTTCGGTGTTGGTTGTCTTACTTCTGCAGTGGGCTTTTTTCATCGGCATATGCATTTGGTAAAAATTTATGGAATTTTCGGGCCTTTTATGCCGAGTAGTTATTTTCGAGGGCCATTTATCAATAGCAATCATGAATGCTCGGCATTGGCAGTTGGATTTTTTTGTGGGTTGAGTTTGTTTTTTAGGGACACGCATGCAACGTTTGCGAAACGTGTTTTGTGGCTTGTCGTTCTTGTTTTAATCGCATGTCCCATTTTTCTTACGGGTTCTATGGGCGGTCAGATTGCATTCATATGCCTTTTGACTGCAACAAGTTTGATGGGATCACCCGCAGGAAGGTATTCCTTGGGCTTTGGGCTTTGCGCGACAATAGTTCTTGCTGCATTTGCGTTGATTCTTCTTCCTTTTGTCATTCCATACAATGCGACGGATCTGGATTGGTATGTTCGGCCTTTGCGAAAGATCCGATTTGTTCTTGATGGAATTTCCTCCATAGCGCGTTATCCTTGGACCGGTGTGGGAACGGATGGTTTTTCGATCAGTGCATGGCAGGTCACCCAACGCGATTGGGGAGAAGCTTTTGCGCTCGAGAGCGAAGCTCTTAATTTTATCATCGATTGGGGAATTATCGGAGGCTGTATTTTTCTAGCGCTCATTACAATGGCATGGATGAAGGGTTACAGGCGCTGCTTGCATCACGCATATCGGTGGCCAATCATGGCAGCGATTTCACATCCGATCCTTCATGGTATGATGGATTTCCCACTGAGGACGTTGGGAATTTTGATTCCTTGGCTTCTTTTAATCGAGGCGCACTGTGGTGTCGTGGGCAAGCGCTTTAATGAAGTATTTCCGTTTCATCGTCGTAAGTTGGTAGGAATAATTACGGTACTTGCAGTGCATTTGGGGGTATTGCTTGGGGTGGTTAATCACGAAAAATTCTATCAAAAATCACTGTGGTGGCATCCCGAATCACCGGTTTTACGAACATCGTACGCGAGATCGCTTGTGATAGACGGACGATGGCATACGGCGAAGCAAGAGCTTAACGTGGTACTGGATGCTGCACCATCCTTCGCATATGCGCACCTTTTGGCGGGTTATATTGAAGCCAAGCAGGGCCATCGTCGTCTTGCTCTTTCGGAATATTTGAATTTTGTACGTTTGAAACCATCTGATTGGGAAACTGGGAAACGTTTTTTGAGTGCTATTGATCCAAGGGTATCACCAATAGGATCGCCTTGGCACACAGATCAGCCCGTATGCAAGCGCGTGGTCGATTTATTGGAGGACCCGAAAGAGTTGAATCAATTCTCCTGGTTAGAGGCAGAGAGCATCTGCTCCCACACCATGTATCCTGATTTTTTGCTTGAAGCACTCCGCAGAAGCCATCCTGTTCAAGCGCGTATCATTTTGGATGACTGGATCCGCCGTCAGCCTGAAAAGGCAAACTTGCATAGTCAATTTCTTGGCATATTGCGCGATTCAAAAGTACCCGAATCTATATATCGCGAAGCATTACTCCGTGCAATCGCATGGGCTCGACCTGCTGGGCAATTTTATATTGAAGCCATTCGTTTTGCGTATGATTACGATCACGATATAGTTGAAGCGCGACGCATTGCCGATCAATTTCTTAAAAATGCGATTGAGCCCTCTGAGCGATTTTATGCCTATGCTTCAGAAGGTCACATTGCTTCAGTTTTAAAAGACAGTATTCGCGCGAAAAAATTCTATCGTGATGCGCTGAATTGGTCAAATTCCAGGGAAGAAGCGAATGGCCTATTACGTGAACATTTGCGTTGGATGGGGCACCATGATCAAATGACGGAATTTTTAGAAAAAAAGATAGATGAACGTTGGGGCTCAGGAAAGTGAGTAGAGTATGCTTAACGTACCAGCGATGAAATCACTGCTTGTATTGGGTGTGCAGTATCCTCCGGAGAGTTTTTTATTGCGACGGTATCGTGCGCTGGCCGCACGAGGGTTCAAAGTGACGCTCATTGCAGGCTATGCTCCTACAACGCATCCTCCAGCTTATGAAGGTGTTCTTTGGAAGCGCGATGTAATGAGTTCATCGGTTCCTCATTGGATGGTTGTTGGATATTGTATTCAAGCACTGTGGATTGCATGTCTTCATCCAATACGTGTTGGACGATTTGTGGGTCATGTATTGATGAGGCCTTTCTCCTGGGATTTGCGGGGATTTCTTGCGCATATGCGTCTCTTTTTGTGCAAGGAAGATATTATTCATATTGAATGGTTAAGCTTGATGGAATGTTTCACCTCACTTAAATATTGTATCGATGCGCGATTGGTCGTGAGTTGTCGTGGGACACAATTTGTGAATGGAAGAGATGCGCAAGAAAACAATGCTTCGTTTATTTCTACACTAAAGCGCCCTGCAGGTATCCATGCCGTATGCGAAAATTTTGCACGTACGGCACGAGAAATTCGTGAGAAGAAAAATTCTGATGTCACTACGATTTATTCAGGGGTTCCCGATCCACACAAAATGCCAATTATTTCAAATGTACTTTCATTTTGTATCGTAGGTCGGCTTACGGCGATCAAAGATCATGAACTAGGTCTTCAAGCATTAAAAATTGTTCGAGATTTAGGGTATGATTGCACACTCGATCTTGTTGGTGATGGCACTGACATGGCACGTTTACGATATGCTGCCATGGACCTTAATATTCAAAATGCTGTTCGATTTCATGGTGCGTTGAATTCATCGAAAACGATGGAGCACATCGCTTCTTCGGGATGTTTGATTTTGACGAGTATTCATGAAGGTGTTGCCAATGTTGTGTTGGAGGCGATGGCTCTTGGGGTCGCTGTGATCAGTACAGATTGCGGTGGCATGAATGAAGTGATTGTTTCGGGCTACAATGGACTTCTCGTTCCGCGTCACAGCGCACAGGCGATTGCAGATGCGATGATGCACATGATCCAGAACCCACTGCATGCAAAATCCATGGCATACCATGGACGTCTTACCTTTTTACGCCGATTTACTATCGAAAAGAGTACGCGTTCATGGATAGAATTTTATCAAGGTGTGATAAAAAATGTGGCGTGAACATGCACGTATCGTGCTGATGGTCGGCCGATTTCCGACCATTTCAGAAACATTTATTATCAATAAATTTGTAGGACTTTTGCAGCGTGGTTTTGATGTGCATATGGTGTGCAATCAATATAAAAAATCGTTGGCCCACTCATATTACCCAAACACTTTAATAGGCACAAAACATCGCATTCATGTTTGGAACCCGTTTACATGGCGTGGGCTGTGGATGTGGAAGCCTAAGATATTAATAAATCTTTTTGTCTCCTGTTTGGCGGCATGGGCGCAGCAGGGTACGCCCCTACGGTTCAGCCAGAATATACGCCGCTATGTTTGGCAGACGTGGCGACGTCATGCCATGGCATCTCTTGGACCTGCACTTGTTCATTTTGAGTTTGGAACGTTGGCGCAAGAGAATATCACATCATTGAGAGACACCTCTTGGAAAAACGCCGTAAGTTTTCGCGGTTACGATATTGAATATGTTGGTCTTGATGATCCCCATTTTTACAATCAAGTATGGGAATATGCGGATGCTTTTCATGTACTTGGGGCCGATTTAAAACGACGCGCTGATAAGCGCGGATTGCCTTTGGATGCAGCCGTATTTCAGATCCCACCGGGTATTAATTTTTCGGAGTACGAGGCACCATTCAAGATTCATAAAAACGAAGTGATTCAACTCACAACAGTTGCACGGCTTGATTGGAAAAAAGGAATTGAATACGCCATCGAAGCCGTTGCATTGTTAAAAAATCGTGGTTTCAAGGTTATGTATCAGGTGATCGGTGAGGGAAGTTATCGCGAATATTTAAAATGGGTCATTGATTTTTACGACGTTCATGATTGTGTGATATTGTGTGGTTCAAAAAATAAAGTTGAGGTGAAAAAATATTTGTTCGAAACTGATATCTTTATCATGGCATCGGTCAGCGAAGGATTTTGTAATGCGGTTCTAGAAGCACAAGCATCAGGGCTTCCTGTGGTATGCAGTGATGCAGCAGGCTTGCCTGAAAATGTTGCACACAATGAAACGGGATATGTGGTGCCTAGGCGATCAGCCAAAGCGATAGCCGATGCGGTCGAAACATTGATCTGCGAGCCTCACACGCGAGAGCGCATGGGTGGCAATGGACAAACCCGTGTCAAAGAAAATTTTTCGCTTGAAAAACAAATTGATGCATTTGAGTCGATGTATCGAACACTGTTGGAAGAATCGTCATCGCGGCAAACAAATGTTGAGGTTATGCCCGCCCCAATCATTCACGCACGTGTGAGTTGATGGGCAGGTTGTTTGTTTGTTCGGATCGCACCATTTTCGGCAGATATTATCTACACAGACCAATCCGTTTTCACAGGGTACAGAGGTTGAGCACCCAGGTTCATCACGCATCAAAGGTCGTGCAGTGCTGGATTGAGCAAGGCACATGAGTCGGCTGTGATTCTTGAGTATGCCGCATGCAGTGTTGGGTAGAACTTCAGGGCAGGGGTCATGGGCTTGGTCACCCATAAAAATGATATCGCAATAGTGTACACAAGTTCCGGTGTTGTCAGCCAGCGATACGCATTGAAGTTCTTGGCTGCAGGGTGTGTTAGATTCATCGCATGAACTTGGGACACACGCTGTGTCCGTACGACTTTCTGTGAGTGTGCACCAGTTTCCCTGAGGGCAGCCACGTACGCTGTATGGTTTTCCGCATCCTGGTTCACATGTGCCATTGGCACAGTGGAGTCCTTCCGCACACTGCAAGTCGTTGGTGCATGCATAGGAGAGGGTGCGCGTTCCATGCTCAACACAGATGCCATCAAGACAACTCGACCCATGGGCACATGCCGATTCTGACATGCAGGCGACGCGATATGAAAGTGCATCTTGGGATGATCCGCCACATGATGCGAATAGCAATGAGATAATCAGCGTGCTTAATTGTTTGTGCATAGGGTCAGCCCTTGTTTGCACTTGGTACCATAATGCGTTGTCCGGCGCGCAAGTTACGCGCGCTAGATAGCGCATTTAATTTTTGAAGATCTTTGACCGTGATGCTGAATTTACGCGCAATAGCGGTCAATGTATCGCCAGAGCGAACTTTGTAACTTTTATTGCGTGCAATCCGCGTTGTTTGTTTGCTTTGCTTTATTTTAGATGGAGGCTGATTTTCGACCCATTGTTTTATTTCTTCGGTATTATTGCTTGGGATCCGCAATTCAAATGTACCATCGGGCGGTGTGATATCGCGCGTAAGCGCTGGGTTAAGAAGTCTGAGCTGTGCAAGATCAAAGTTAAAGCGTCGTGCCAAGGATTCAAGACTCACGGCTTGTCGTACGGCCACGGTGCTATAGGTGAAAGGTTGTGTACATACCAACTCCCCAAAGCCATAGCGTTCAGGTTGTTTGGCAATCAAAACTGCTGCAATAAATTTGGGCACGTAGTGGCGTGTTTCTTCAGATACGGCCACAGGGTGCGCAACGAGACCCCAGTAATTTTCAATACCATGGGTATTCATGGCACGGCTGATGCGTCCTTGCCCTGCGTTGTAGCTTGCGAGTGCAAGATGCCAGTCGCCGAATCGTCGATACAGTGTTTTGAGTTCTTTGGCAGCGGCCCTGGTCGCATATTCAAAATCACGACGTTCATCGACCCAATGATCGATACGCAGTCCATAGGCACGTGCAGTTTTGTGCATAAACTGCCAAAAACCGGATGCACCCACGGGCGATAATGCTTTCGAAACAAATCCACTTTCGATCATGGCAACATAGATCAAGTCTTCAGGCAGTTGTTCGTCGCGAAAAATTTCGCGCATGCGTGGTATGTATTGCCCTGCGCGTGCGAGCCAGTTGCCAAAGATCCAGCGTCCACGTCCTGTAAAATATTCGATGTATGAATCAACCAAGGGATGCGACGCCAAAGGCACGTCCGATGTGGGATCACGTTCGATGAGATCTGCAAGCAACCGATTGAGTGCAGGAAGTGCCGTCAAATGTGCTTCTTGTGCGACTGCAGTTTGGGCTATTTCGGAGGTGTCGCATTGGCTGGAGTCGCCGGCCCCAGTGATGGGGATTGCTTCTTGTACGTGTCCTTGTTGCAATAAAGGGAGTATCGTGACGACGTCGGTATGGGGAGAGCGCTGGGTATGGGTTTCTCCAGCGATAATCAAAGCGACAGGATCGTCGTCGGCCCATCCGGTGCATGGGAAAAGTAGGGTAAGTAACATAAGGCCTGGAGCGATCAGGGGTGTCCAGCGACCGCATGGTGATTTTGGATCGCTCATCCTTATTTCCTAATCAACCACGGACTTCGACGCAACAAGGGTGTGCGTCATAGAGACAGCAAAGAAGCCATCGACGCCATGGAGATCGGTCCATGTACGAATGGCACGCCCATTGAGAAGTGGTTCAGAAAACGGAATAAGTGGTTCTTGTATTGATTTTATGGAGAATTCTGGATGCGTGGTTAAAAAGCGTTTGATTTGCCCCGGGCCTTCTTCGTAAGTCACTGTACACACCGAATAAACCAGCGTGCCGCCTGGTTTTACAAAGGTTGCGGCGACATGGAGTAATTTCTGCTGTACGGCGAGCAACGCTGCATCAGGGGTTGGGCTCTTTCGATGCCGGATCTCAGGATGTCGCCGTAAGGTCCCAAGTCCTGAACATGGAGCATCCAAAAGAACGCGATCAAATGGGCCATCGATCTGCTGACGCAGGGCATCTTCATCGGTTGCATCTGCGATGACGATTTGAAGCTGTTTCTCAAGCCCAAGGCGTTTTGCATTGTTTTGAATCAGTGCAGAGCGCGAAGGATGTTGATCGACTGCAACGACAGATGCAGTCGGTCCTGCAAGATCGAGAAAATGACATGTATTTCCTCCAGCTGCTTCGCACAAATCGAGGATCCGCTCATGGGGTTGTGGATCCAAGAGCATGCTTACCAAGCTTGCGGCCCCGTCTTGCAGTGTCCATGTCCCATTCTGGTAACTGGGGTGTGTGATCGGAGACTGGAGCCCAGGTGCTTCAAGGATCTCAGGGATATCTAAACGTTCGGTAATCGAGCGTGCCTCCTGTGAGAGGTCTTGTGCGACGGTATGGCGCGGGCTTCGATTGGGTCTGCAACGAATGGATACAGGCGCAGGTTGATTGATGGCCTTGGCCCACAGAGCAAGTCCTTCGGTGCCACGCAGCGACTTCACGAAGCCTGTGATCCACGATGGCAGGGTAAGAACGTCGGCATTGTCGGGCATGGGTTCTGTTTCGGCGGCCAGCTTTCGCAGGACAGCGTTGATCATGCCGCGCAGTTGCGTTTGCCTGATAAGGTTCACGGATTCGTTGACAGCGCTATGGGCAGGGACTCGCATGAACAGGAGTTGATAGGCTCCCATACGCAAAGCCATGCGTGCAGGTGGCAACATGTCGCTGATGGGTTGCTTGAGATACTTTTGAATACGACTATCGAGATACAGTGCGTAGCGTGTGACGCCATAGCAGAGCTCGCTGACAAGACCGCGATCGCGTTGTGTAAAATCGCTTCTGGCAAAGGCAGCATCGATGAGATGATCAAGAAACGCGTCGACTTCAAAAACGCGAAGGAGCAGCTTGTGTGCCAACCGGCGGGAAGCAGTCGGCTGATTCTCCGCCAGTTGGTTATTCATTATTTATCCGTTTTCTTGTTCTTTTTTGGCTTCATCGGCCACGGCTTCTTTGCGTGAAAGTCTGATCTTTCCACGCTCGACACCGATGACTTTGACAACCACTTCGTCGCCTTCTTGGACGACATCTTCCACTTTGTTCACACGACGATCAGCAAGCTCTGATATGTGACACAATCCTTCAACGCCTGGGAATATTTCAACAAAGGCACCAAAGTCGGTTACTTTGCGAACATTGCCGATGTAAATTTTCCCGATCTCAGCTTCTTGTGTGAGGTCGGCGATCATTTTCAATGCGCGCTTGGTGCTTTCACCATCGGTGCTCGCAATTTGGATCTTGCCGTCATCTTCCACGTTAATTTGGCAACCGGTGCGTGCAATGATGTCTTTGATGACTTTGCCGCCGGGTCCAATGATGTCACGGATTCTGTCGATACTGATCTGAACCGTGGTGATCCGTGGTGCGAATGCAGAAAGATCGCCACGATGCTGGGTCATGGTTTCTGCCATTTTTGACAGAATGTGCAACCGACCTTGGCGTGCTTGCTCAAGGGCGCTGGTCAAAATTTCACGGCTGACACCGCCAATTTTGATGTCCATTTGAATGGCGGTGATGCCATTGACAGTCCCCGCGACTTTAAAGTCCATGTCGCCGAGATGATCTTCGTCGCCAAGGATATCAGAGAGGATGGCAATATCGTCGCCCTCTTTGATGAGCCCCATGGCGATACCAGCACAAGCGGCTTTGACAGGAACACCCGCATCCATAAGTGCAAGCGAGCCACCGCATACGGTTGCCATCGATGATGAGCCGTTGGATTCGGTGATATCGCTGACCACACGAATGGTGTACGGGAAATTTTCCGATGCAGGGATCAGGTTGATCAGTGCGCGTTCTGCCAATGCACCGTGACCGATTTCGCGTCGACCTGGACCGCGCAAGAATTTGACCTCGCCTACGCTGTAGGGAGGAAAGTTGTAATGCAGCATAAAGCGACGAAAACGATCGCCCATGAGGTCGTCAATGCGTTGCTCATCTTGGCGTGTGCCAAGTGTGATGCTGACGAGACCTTGGGTTTCACCGCGTGTAAACAGCGACGATCCGTGGGTGCGTGGCAAAATGCCCACTTCGGATGTGATATCGCGAATATCGGCAAGGCCACGACCATCGATACGACGCTTGTCGTTGATGATGGTTTGACGGACCAAGTTGTATTTGAGATCCGACATGATGGCGCCGACTTCACCTGAACGTGATGCGAGGGTCGCATCGCGTGCAATAAGTGTAGCCATGGTCGAAGCTTTGGCTTCATCAAGCGCGATATAGCGGGGAAGCTTCTCGCGGATTTGATAGGCACTGCGCAGTTTGGGGAGTGCGATTTCACGCACCAATGTTTCAAGGGCAGTGTCGTGGGAGGGAGGCGTGACCTCTCGCTTGGCTTTACCGACAGCTTTTTGCATCTCTTCTTGGAGATCCAAAAGCGGCTGTGCTTGCGTATGGGCAAACAGCAAAGCGTCAATGGCATCTGCTTCGCTGATTTCTTTGCCACCGCCTTCAACCATCACGATGGCATCACGGCTGCATGAAACAAAGATATTGAGATCGGAGGCTTCGCGGATCTCATAACTTGGATCCACCAGGAGTTTGCCCTGGTGGCGGCAAACACGAAGACCCGCAATAGGGCCCATAAATGGCATATCGGACAATGCAAGCGCCAACGATGCGCCGGTGAGTGCCAGAGTGTCTGCAGGATATTTGGGATCTGCGGACAATACAGTGGCAATCACTTGGGTTTCACAGGCCCAGCCTTCTTTGAACAAAGGCCGGATCGAGCGATCGATAATGCGTGAGGTGAGTGTTTCCTCGTCACGCGGCTTGCCTTCACGCTTGAAAAAACCACCTGGAATGCGGCCGGCAGCCGACATCTTTTCTTGGTAGTCTACGGTGAGTGGCAAAAAATCAATCCCAGCACGGGCTTCTTTGGCGCCCTGTGCGGTAACGAGAACGACAGTTCCACCTGCTTGAATCCAAACCGAACCTGACGCTTGTTTCGCGATTTTTCCGGTTTGAAAAGTGATGGAAGTCTCGCCTACGGTGATGGACTTCTCATACGGTTGTTGCATGATTTAGGTTTCCTTTGGCGACAGACCGCCACCTGGTGGGGAGCAATCGGTGAGCTGCCTTTGGGCAAAGCCTACCGAATAGCTTGGGGAGCGCGGAAATTACTTGCGCAATCCCAAGGCTTGGATCAATGACCGATAACGTTCTTGATCTTGGTTTTTTACGTATTGGAGCAAGCCTTTGCGCTGACTCACCAACATCAACAAGCCACGTCGGCCGTGATGATCTTTTTTGTGTGCTTGAAAGTGCTCAGTGAGTGAGTTGATTCTTTCAGTAAGCAACGCCACTTGGACTTCGGGTGAACCCGTGTCACTTGCGTGCGTACGAAAACGTTCAACAATTTCATTCTTCTTTTCTTGAGCCAGCGCCATGATAAACCTCAATTCGTTACAACATACTCACTGCCCCGGCGTGGTGGAGCGAGCGTTTCGGAGCCGGAGGGTAGCGGTACGAGGAGGTGCCGTCAAGGCGCAAGCATCGACGCTCGTGTGTGCAAGGTGCTAAATCATATCTATGTCGATTATAAACAGCGTACATAGTGGGTGTTTTGCCTACATTGAGTGGGAAGATCTCTTAAGTAAGCCCCATGTGCAGAGTTTGCTCGATCTTGCTGTGGATGAAGATATTGGAAACGGCGATGTGACGACCGCTGCAATTTTTCCAGAGGCGCGATCTGCTACGGCGCATGTGATTTCGCGGGTGGAAGGCGTGGTGTGCGGTGTGCCACTTGCGACGAAGTTGTTACGACGCTTTGACCCCACTGCAGAAATTAATGGCAGCCCATGTGGAACGCGGCTTTGTGCAGGGGATGTTGTGATGCAGATGCGGGCAGATGTTCGCGCGTTGTTGACCGCTGAACGCTGTATGCTTAATTTTTTAATGCACTTATCGGGTGTGGCGAGTGCAACACGGATCCTTGTGGATATGATCCCAAAGGAATGTGCTGCTAAGATCTACGATACACGGAAAACAACACCTTGGTGGCGATTGCTTGAAAAAGCGGCAGTGCGCGCGGGCGGCGGTGAAAATCATCGCATGGGTTTATTTGATGCAGTGCTTATCAAAGACAATCATATCGCCGCGGCAGGTTCTGTGTGTGAGGCCCTACATCGGGTAGCGCTTCATGCACGCCCAGGGATTGTGGTCCAGGTGGAAGTGGATACGTGTGCCCAACTTCGTGAGGCCCTTGATGCAGGCGCAACCTTAATTCTTCTCGACAATTTTACCGATGAACAATTGCGGGAAGCTGTTAGCATGACTGCAGGTCGTGCGGTGCTTGAAGCGTCGGGTGGTTTGCAGGCATCTCGTATTGCGGATGTGGCACGTACGGGGGTTGACCGCATTTCGGTGGGGGCCATCACGCATTCGGCGAAGCCCTTGGATCTTTCAATGGAATTTTTATCGTGAATTGGCGCGATCATGAGGTGCACCTGGATGTAGTGACAAGCACCATGGACAGTGCAAAGATTTTGGCACGTGCCAATGCACCTGAGGGAACCACTGTGATTGCACACGCACAAACCGATGGCCATGGTCGGCGCGGTCGGTATTGGTTTGCACAGCCAGGCGGAAGTGTTCTGGCAACCACTATTTTACGTCCGAAAGATGGAGCGAACGATCCATTGCTTAGTCTGGTGGTGGCTGTTGGGATTGGAGCTGGTCTCCAAGCGTGTGGGGTGGTGGATTTTGTCTACAAATGGCCCAACGATATTCTATGGCGCGATCGAAAACTTGCGGGCATTCTACTCTATGGCGGCGATCCACAGGGTGTGGTGCTTGCTGGGTTTGGTGTGAATGTGATGTCTGCAAAAGAGGCATGCGTTCCCACGGAGATTGCTGCAGCGTATATTGGCGTGAATGATCTTCTTACTGCGCCTATCTCGGTTAGCGATGTCGCCTTTTCAATTTTGGATGCTTTGCAATCCACATACAATGATTATCAGAATAAAGGCCCAGAAAAAATCTTGGTTGCTTATACTGCGCGTGATGCATTGCTTGGGCATCGTGTTAATCTGGACGTGGGGGAACGTTGCATCGAGGGAGTGGCGATGGGGGTGGAGCCGTCGGGCGCACTTCGGGTGAACACCGCTGGAGTTGAAATGGTAGTGATGGCCGGTGAAGTCAACAAAGTGAGATATTGATGGCGGGATTATTTTCGATTGTTCTTTGGGCTGGCGTACTTCTCGGGGATGCTGGCTTTGGCGATAGCCTTATGGACGGGTCCGATAAAGCTCAGGGGGATGTTTTTACGGCCCTTAATGGTATTTTCACGATTCAAATTGCGCAGGGTTGGTTGCCTTATTTTAACCCCAAGATCCCAGATTTGTATGAGTTTCGTGGGGCAAAATATGGCGGGAACACGGTGTTCTGGATCCAGAGACTTGATGTCAATCCAGCAGCCATACCTCGGCACTTTTTATCGGTGAGCTTGGATCAACGCATTGGGAAAAAGCCCTTGTTTAAGGTGATTGATCGCCGAGATGTCATGATAGCGGGATATCCTGCGGCCATTATTTCTGGGTCTTACGCATTTCAAGGTAATTTGCAGTACCTGATCTCGATCGAAGAAGCTGTGGTGATGGTGGGTGGTGGGAAGGCTTTTTTATTGCATGTGGAGTGTCCCGCGGAAATAGCAGCCCATGTGAGCAAAGACATGGAGTTGTTTTATACAACATTTAAACCAGTGGGTGCTTTAACGCCGAAGACAATCGCAGTTCCAGGCGCTTCGGATGAGGGCGGTGAGGATAAACGATTTTCAACCAAAGGCCGTCCTGATCCGTTTGTTTTTGAGTAACGTCTTTTAGCTTATGTGGGTGATGTTGTGATAAGTTCATATCCAGGCTCGCTGCCGCTCTTGCGTGCCTTGAGGAGGCAGGGGTGAAATTCCAATGTCCTAAATGTTCTACAAATTTTGTGGTAGCCGATGTGAAGTTACCGTCGGCCAATGTTTTTCGCTTTACGTGTAAAAAATGTTCGCACCGTATGCGCTTGCGCCGGGTCGATGCAGATGCTGTAGAGCTTCTGGGCGATGTGCAAGGTACAGAATCTTTGTCTCCGGATTTTTCGGATGATGAAGTGTGGTACGCGATGATCGGTGGAACCCAACAGGGGCCGTTTACCCGCGAGCATATCGGTGATCTCATCACGCGTGGTGAAACGCGTGCGGATGTTTTTGTGTGGGCGGCTCCGATGCCTGAATGGCAACGTGCCAATGAATTGGAAGAATTTGGGCCGTGGACGTCCGGTACAGGCGCTGTGGTGGCAAGCAGCAGGAACGAGCCTGAATTGGAAATGCCATCATCAGAATTTAGTGATGCATATGATATGCAAAATGAGGAAGACGGTGAACACGCCGAACGTGCGGAGTCGACAGCATCGTTTCTTGCGTCGGCATTTTCAAAACAATCAAAACGCGACGGTGAGGCAAACGCAGACTCTGCGGCGTGGGAAAAATCGGGAAATACACCCCATGAAGATGATTTCGGAACGGGCGCAGGTGAGCAGACGCGTCAGTTTTTTCAGACGGCGGGTTTGTACAAAAGGCGTAGGATGCACAGGGTTGCGGCCATTGTTGGTATTTGTGTGTCGGTATTGTTGACGTTGCTCATTGTTGCTGATGTGACAGGTGTTATCGCCATTCCAGGTTTTGGTTACGTCTACGAGATTGCAGGTCGTGAAGATCCTAACGTGGAACGTGCTGTGGAGCGTGTGCAAGAAAAATTGAGTCGTCCAGATCTTGACCCTGAAAAGCGCAAGCAATTGCAAGCTCAACTTTTGGGTATCAAAAAACGTGTGCCTGGCGCTACGCCTGTTGCAGCGGTAACATCAGGTATTGAAAAAGAAAAAATCATTGAAAACGATGCGCGAAAATTGGCGGTGAGTGTTTACAGTGATCAAGACAAGCAACCTGCAGCACTTGCACTTCCAAGTCCAGAAGAGCTTGAAGTTCCCAATTTGCCCGAAGGTCTTACAGCGGAGGCAATTTATAAAGTGATCTCGGATAATAATCGGTCCATGAGCTTGTGCTTGGCCGAAGCGATGCGCAAAGGCGAATCGCTCAAAGGTCGTATGGACGTTGAATTGACCATTGATGCCAAAGGTCGTGTCACCGAAGCTACTATCAAAGATCCCGATTATGCACGCTCGTCATTTGGTTCATGCACTGTCCGCCGTGTCTTGAATTGGCGTTTCCCGCGCTTTGATGGCGATCCGGTGACCGTGGTGTTCCCGTATGTATTGTCGGCGGGAATGTGATGTTTTGTGCTGTGTATGGCTTTGCGCCGGCTTCTGAACGGCGTATAAGTCCGCGCATGATGAAAACACGCAAAGAATCAAAAAAAGGTGTCGAGTGGATCGCGGGTTGTATGCTTTCGCCAACGGAAGTCCCTGGGCACGATGGCATACTGTTTCGTCCACATGTTTTGATGTGGGCGATGTCAGATGGAAGGATGCTGGGCGCGACACTTTTGGATCCCGCCGTGTCATCGTCAGAACAAATCGTAGATCATTTTTATGATGTCACCGAAAATCCTGAGATTGGCCAGCCCCACATTCCTTCTCGGATCCGTGTGAATTCACAAGATCTCGTGAAGACACTCAGCGATGCTTTGGATGAAAGTATTGAAGTCGTGTGTGGTCCTACGCCTGAATTGGATGCTTTTATCGAAGGCATGGCAGGACACTTGAACGAAATGAGCATGGGTCCTTCAGATATGTCGTATCTGGATGGTGATGTAACGCCTGCCGTTGTGGGGTCATTTTTTGAAGCAGCAGCCAAATTATACAAGGCAGCGCCGTGGAAGCATTTCCCCGATGACGAAGATGTCTTGATGATTGATATTCCCGCGTACAATGTTAGTGATGCGGTTGTTTCGGTCATTGGTCAATTGGATGAAAGCTTGGGCTTTATCGTATTTCCTGATGTGGATGCTTTTGAAATGTTTCAAGAGGCGGCATCATATATGGGCGAAGGAGAGGAGCCTCAGCTTCCCCCGCACATGGCCGTTGATTTTGACAAAAGCGAAAATTTCGGTGCCGATGTGCGTCAAGAAATTGCAGATCACAAATGGGTTGTTGCCAATGAAGCAGCCTATCCTAATGTGTTGTGCGTGGATGAAAATTTAAGCTTACGCGAGAGAACACCGCAGGACTTTGCGTTCGCAGAGTGTTTGTGTTTGGCCATCGCTGATTTGGTTAAGAACGTTTCCAATATCGAAGAAATGTTCATGGAAGGCGATGCCTTTCAGCATGCGGCCATCGTGCATGTGGCGGGCAAAAAAGTTGAAGTGAAGATGAGAGCTGGGGATCTGTGACCAATTTTTCTTAGACCTTTTTAAATTTTCGTTGATTGAGTTTTGGCGCAGGTGCTTGCGTGCTTATCGAGGAGCGAAAGCGAGGTAATATGTGATATATGCCGAGCTTGAGCGACAAAGATAAGCGCGCAATGACCCAGCCAAAAGCAATCAATGAATGTTTAAAGAGGTCTAGCCCTGATTGCTCAGACTATGCCCCGAAAAGGCATCTGGAAGCAGCGTACGTAGGGAATATTCTGTCACGGTATTGCTCGTGAGATTCATGATCACAATTTGACAATCGGGCGATGCAAATTCGGAAATGACCTGTCTGCATGCACCACATGGCGTGCCGTTGTGCTTGGCCGCAATGGCGATGGCGACTTGGGTGATGTCACCAGATTGCGCGCCATGGGCGATTGCTGCTGAAATGGCAGATCGTTCCGCGCATATCGTGAGCCCATACGAAGCATTTTCTACGTTGGTGCCGGTATGTATTTCGCCGCTGCGTGTCTGGACGGCTGCACCAACGTAAAACCGTGAGTAGGGCGCGTAGGCGTGGTCACGAACTTGAACTGCGGCTTCAATCAACGTGGCTTTAAGGCTCAATCAAATCCCCCAGGCTGTTTTCTATCAATGATATCAGCTTATTGGCCGCATTGCGCGCAGCATGGGTGACTTCTTCATGGGACAAAGGCGTGGCTTGCATGCCTGCTGCGTGATTGGTGAGCACGGCGAGGCCGATGATGGGCAGGCCCATATGTGCTCCCGCGATGACTTCATAGATCGTCGACATGCCGACTGCATCACCGCCAAGCAAACGTAGCATGCGGATTTCTGCGGGAGTTTCGTAAGAAGGGCCACAAACGCCTGTGTAAATACCGTTTTTAAGTGAAATGCCTAAGATTGCGGCGTGGCGATGCACAATGTTTGCGGCTTGTACACAGAATGTATGGGACATATCGGGAAATCGTGGCCCTAGTTCGGGGATATTCGGACCACGCAAAGGATTTTGTCCCGTGAGGTTGATCTGGTCTCGGATCAGCATGATGTCGCCGGGAGAAAATGTCGGATTTATCGCGCCGCTTGCATTGGTGAGAATGAGTTTTTTGACACCCAAACGCCCCAATACGCGGACTGGAAAGGCCACTTGATCGGCGCTGTAGCCTTCATATCCGTGCACGCGGCCGGACATGACTGCGCACGGCACGCCCTGCAATAATCCAATGTGGAGACTTCCCGCATGGCCGGCGATACTGCTTAAGGGAAATGATGGGATATCTGCATATTTAATACAGACCGAATCCGTCATGTGATCGGTTAAAGCAGAGAGGCCCGAACCCAATACAATGCCAATCTGAGGCACGAGGGTGGTTTGGGAACGAATCAATAGGGCGGCGGCGTCAATCTCTTTTATATCCACGATATTCTGACTATGTATCGCAGGCCGCTCTGCTGGCAAGGAGAATACACCTATGGTGCGCTATGCAAAATGTTGGGCCCTGCTGTTGGTGTTGCTTTGTCCTTTTCGACTATCAGCCGAAGAGGTTGCGCCGACACTTGATCTCCAAACAGGTTTTGACCGCAGTCGTGCGTTGAGCCGAATAGGTGCTGGCGACCAAGCAGAGAAACTCTTGTGGCAATTGGCTGCCGAAAATCCTGAAAACCCAGAGGTGTGGGAACGATTACGGGCTGCATTGGTGGGATCGCATGGTACGGATGAATTGCCTCGTGTGTTGGGCCGTCTTGTCTCGCTTCGCACTGCGGCAGGTGATCTTGAGTCAGCGCGTGGGGCTCTGGCTGACTTGGAAACGCTTGTTCCGGATCACCCCGATCTTCCGTTGTTACGTCAGGGCATCGAGGCTGAAGTGGCTCGGCGAACGAAAGCCCACGAAACACCGTGGACATCACGCATGCGCAGTGCTTTCGGAATTTTAGTATTTATTGCCATCGGCTATTTGGTCTCGACCGATCGAAAACGCATTCAATGGCGTGTTGTGGTGTGGGGAATGGCCCTGCAAATTGTTTTTGCGGTGTTGATTTTATGGACAGCACCAGGCCGCTTTATCTTTGATGCAGCACGGATTGCTATCGAAAAAACCCTTTCGTTTACCAACGATGGCGCATCGTTTTTGTTCGGTAAACTCTACGATGGTGTCCCAGGTGCCCATGGGAAGCCCATCCAAGTGCTTGATGGAAACACCGAAGGTTTTGTGGATCTCGGTTTGATTTTTGCCTTCCATATTTTACCGACGATTGTTTTTTTCGGAGCTCTGATGAGTCTTTTGTACCATTTTGGGATTTTGCAGCGTGTGGTGGGTGCAATCGCTTGGGTGATGCGCCGAACCATGGGTACAAGTGGTGCAGAGTCGTTATCAGCCGCAGGGAATATTTTTGTGGGCCAAACCGAAGCACCTCTTTTGATCAGGCCTTATGTCAAAGACATGACGCGATCAGAATTGATGGCCGTGATGACCGGCGGTTTTGCAACAGTTGCGGGTGGGGTTCTCGCCGCGTATGTGCGTTTTGGCTTGGATGCAGGTCACTTGCTTGCGGCAAGTGTGATGAGTGCACCGGCTGCGCTTGTGATGGCAAAGCTGATGGTTCCCGAAACAGAGACACCCAAAACCATGAATGGCGATGTCAAGGAAGATGCACCATTGTCCGTGAATGCGGTTGATGCGGCAGCCCGAGGTGCAAGCGATGGGCTGCATTTGGCCTTGAATGTTGGTGCGATGCTTTTGGCCTTTATTGCGTTGATTGCGATGTTAAATGCAGGCTTGGGATTTGTCGGATTGTCATTGGCCAAAGTGTTTGGGATCCTCTTTGCGCCGTTGTCCTATATCATGGGTGTGGATCCCGCCGACGTCATGGCGTTTGGCAATGTGCTTGGTACCAAGATCTCTATCAACGAATTTGTTGCGTATGTTGAGCTGGGTCAGATGCAAGCAACCGCATCGCCACGAACAATCCTTATTGGTACCTATGCATTGTGCGGGTTTGCCAATTTTGCATCTATTGGCGTTCAAATCGGTGGCATTGGTGCTGTTGCTCCCGAGCGTCGTGGTGATCTCGCAAAGCTTGGCATGCGCGCCATGTTTGCCGGTGCCATGGCGTCGTGGTTGACCGCATGTGTTGCTGGTATTCTTCTGTAATGTCTTGGAATACCCACCGATAACTCATTGAAATCGCATAAAATACCTTGCCTACGTTCTGCGCAAATGTGCGTCTAAGTGTCCGAAATTATTCTTGTTTTTCGTATTTATACGTCTTGCTCATAAGTCGGCATGGTAGACTGATAACATGAGGTTCATCGCGTGACGGGTAACCAAGTAAGAAAAGAAGATCTGCATATACTCGACGAGGCATGGCACTTAGAAGAATCGTCGGTATTTGACCTGATTAAGCGCTCATCGTTGACATTTTTTGATGAGCCATTGCGATGGCTGAACGAGGGCATGACATTGCTTGAGCGGCATTCCTATTCGGATGCGCGCGTCGCTTTTGAACACACCATGGATCTTACGCAAGCTGATGGTGTCTTGGATCGCGACAGTGCGACGGCGCTGCTGTATGGTTCAAAACAGACGATAAATCGAGATGATCGGATCCATGATCTCGGAAGACTTTTCGGCAATGGTCTTATTCAAATCGATGCAGCACTGTGTTTAGCCCATATTTTTTCTTGTGTGGGGCGCTTAGACCAAGCCGAAGACGCATTGCATCTCTCGGGTGATGCGCTTCGGGAAACCGTGGCTGCGCTCCAATTGCTTGCAGAAAATCCTAAGGCATTAGGATTTCAGATTGATTTTTCTCCGGACACTTTGCCTGCTTTTATGGCTTTGGCCATGCGTTATCAGGAACAAAATGCTGCGGTAGCCGCCGCATGCAGTGCCTATGTCAGCTTGGAATTGAATTGATTGCTGGAGTCCTAGGCCATAGATTCATTCCATGACGCCTCTTGATGTGATCGTGGCTGCGCGTGATGGGAAAAAAATATCAAGAAAAGAGATCTATGATTTTGTTGCTGCTGTGGCCACGCATCGCGTGCCAGATTATTTGGTGAGTGCTTTTTTGATGGCGGTGTATCTCAAAGGAATCGATCGAGACAGCGCCGTGATTTTTACCCAAGCCTTGCGTGATTCGGGGGCTGTGATCCACTACAATCATCTGTCAGGCCCAGCCGTTGATAAGCATTCCACAGGCGGCGTGGGGGATAAGATTACGCTGGCTCTCGCGCCGCTGGTTGCAGCGTGCGGTGTGCCCGTTCCTATGCTTGCAGGACGGGGCTTGGGCCATACCGGCGGGACCATTGATAAAATGGAAGCCATTCCAGGGACACAAACTCATTTGTCACCTGCGCGATTTCAAGAGCAGGTAGAGACGCTTGGTGTTTGTATTGGCGCACAAACCGATGATTTTGCACCCGTTGATGGTATTTTTTATGCACTTCGCGATGTGACAGGAACCATTGATTCGTATCCATTGGTTACGGCTTCTATTTTATCCAAAAAACTTGCGGCGGGTGCATCGGCGTTGGTTTTGGATATCAAAGTAGGGCGCGGGGCATTTTTTCAAACACGGGATCGAGCGGAAATTTTACGCGATTGGTTGGTTGGGGTTGGGCGCGATGCGGGGCTTTGGGTGTCGGCATTCTTAACGAATATGAACGAGCCTCTAGGAACTCACGTGGGAAATGCACTCGAAATGCGTGAGGTATTTGACATTCTCCAAGGCAAGGGTCCGCCCGATACAACGGAGCTCACGTTGGTGTTGGGATCGGAAATGTTAATGCTTGGAGGCCGTGCAGATTCTTCAGAACATGGACGTGCGCTATTGCAACAAGCGATAAGCGATGGCTCGGGACTTGCGCGTATGAATGGATTGTTTCAAGCGCAAGGTGGCGATCCAAGCGTGTTGGAGGATCCAAATTGGGGAATTAGTGCGCATCTTGATGTATTATATGCGCCTCGCGCGGGTTTTATTTCTCATATCGACGCGCTTACCGTGGGCGAAATTGCCCGTGCCTTGGGTGCAGGGCGTATGCGCGTGGATGATGTGATTGATCCTGAAGTGGGTATGATCTTTTTAAAAAAATCAGGGGCGCATATCGATAAGGGAGAGCCACTTGTGCATGTGCATCATCGTGGTGACCCACAGAGCACAAATATTGCCCGATCCTGTTTAAACGCATTCTCTTTTTCTGATGATCCACCGAAATCCGAAGCACTTATTTTGGATATTCAACACGGAAAATAATAAGATCTCATTCGTCACAATATATTCCATGCATCGTATGACATTTGCTTGACCGTTATGCGTTTTGTGGGTGATCCTGTGATTCGTATTGAAGGAGTTCCCCGTGACGAATGTGCCCATGCGATCTGTATCGACCTTACGCGTTGTGGGCGAACAAACGCCATCGTATCGTGCGATCCTTAATGACGAGGCACTGGCATTTCTTGATACCTTGGTTCGTCGATTTAGTCCCCGACTTGATGATCTCTTGTACCATCGCGCTCGGCGCCAAGCAGCATACGATGCGGGTGAAGCACCCGACTATTTGCCGGAAACCCGTGATATTCGCGAAGGCGATTGGCATGTTGGGGCTATTCCCTCTGCTTTGCGTAAACGTCATGTGGAAATTACCGGACCTGTCGAACGTAAGATGATCATCAATGCCCTCAATTCGGGCGCAGATGCATTCATGGCAGACTTTGAAGATTCATCATCCCCGACTTGGCAAGCGATGATGAATGGACAAGTGAACTTGCGTGATGCCGTGGCGGGGACCATCACCTACGACGATCCGGCAAAAGGAAAGAGTTACGCGCTTAAAGAGAAAACCGCCGTGTTATTGGTGCGTCCTCGTGGCTTGCATCTTCCTGAAGCCCATGTGGAAGTGGACGGTCGGCCTATTCCGGGATGTCTCTTTGATTTCGCCATGTTTCTCTACCATAATCATCACCGTTTATTGGCCCAGGGCAAGGGGCCCTACTTTTACATTCCGAAGCTCGAACACTATGCGGAAGCGCGCTGGTGGAGCGATGTGATGTCGGATGCAGAAGCATCGTTGGGGCTGCCTGTGGGGACGATCAAAGTGACGGTATTGATTGAAACCCTTCCTGCGGTGTTTCAATTGAACGAAATATTGCATGCTTTGCGGCACCATATTGTGGGACTCAACTGTGGCCGTTGGGACTATATGTTTAGTGCGATCAAAACGCTCCGTGCACATGCCGATTGGATCACACCTGATCGTTCTTTGGTCACGATGACTCAGCCGATGATGCGTGCTTATGCGCTTCTTACGATTGCCACATGCCATCGTCGTGGCGCCTACGCCATGGGTGGGATGGCCGCCCAAATTCCAATCACAAACAATCCAGAGGCCAATGAAGCGGCCCTTGAGAAAGTGCGTGCTGACAAAAAGCGTGAAGCCGGGGATGGGCATGATGGAACATGGGTGGCGCATCCAGGACTTATCGATATAGCGCGTCATGCTTTTGACTCGCAGTGCACTGGCGATCATCAAATGGATAAAATTCCCGATGTATCCCACGTGACGCGTGCATTGCTTTTGCAAGTTCCTGAAGGTGACCGTACTGAAGAAGGGTTGCGACAGAATATCAACGTTGGGATCCGTTATCTTGCTTCTTGGATCTCAGGATCGGGTTGCGTTCCAATTAATAATCTCATGGAAGATGCTGCGACCGCAGAGATTTCACGAACACAGGTTTGGCAGTGGCTTAAGTATCATGCGGTGGTGGGTGGATCGCCTTTGACCATGAAACGATTTCTTTCTACCGTGGATCAAGAAGTTCATGCAATCCAAGAAAATTTGGGAAAAGATACGTTGGTTGCAGGAGCACTTGAATCAGCACGTCGTTTATTCGTTGAAATTGCAACACGTGAGCCGTTGATCGATTTTCTTACGTCGTATGCATACAATCGCTTAGGATGAATAATAGCAATGAACCCCCTTTAAAGGAGACCATCCATGGCCATTCTTAAAGAACGTGTAAGCCAAGCTGAAAATCGAGATGTCATTCATGCCCGTCGTTTTGAGGGTGTTGAACGGCCATACAGCAAAAGTGATGTTGAACGATTACGGGGTTCACTGCATATCGAGCATACGCTTGCCCGTCGTGGGAGCATGCGATTGTGGGAGCTTCTTCATACCGAAGATTACGTGCACGCCTTGGGTGCGCTTTCGGGTAATCAAGCCATGCAAATGGCCAGGGCAGGGCTCAAAGCGATTTATTGCAGCGGTTGGCAAGTGGCGGCCGATGCCAACTCATCGGGAAATATGTACCCTGATCAAAGTTTGTATCCATCAAACAGTGTGCCGCAGCTGGTGAAAAAATTAAACCAAGCTTTGCAGCGCGCAGACCAAATTGAACATGCCGAAGATGCTGCAAAGCGCGATTGGTACTTGCCTATTGTGGCTGATGCAGAAGCAGGATTTGGCGGACCGCTCAATGCCTTTGAATTGATGAAGGGGATGATTGAGGCCGGTGCTGCGGGTGTTCATTTTGAAGATCAACTTTCGTCAGAAAAAAAATGCGGTCACTTGGGTGGAAAGGTGCTTGTGCCAACATCGCAATTTATACGAACGTTGGTTGCAGCGCGTCTTGCCGCCGATGTGATGGATGTTCCAACACTTTTGATTGCACGAACCGATGCAGGCAGTGCACGCCTTTTGACATCGGATGTCGATCCTCACGATCGACCTTTCATGACGGGAACGCGTACGGTTGAAGGGTTCTATGAGATCACCGGTGGGCTGGATATGTGCATTGCCCGTGGTTTGGCCTTTGCGCCCTATTGCGATCTGATTTGGTTTGAAACAAGCAAGCCCGATCTTGACGAAGCACAACAATTTGCCAAAGCTATCCATGCCCGTTACCCAGGTAAAATGTTGGCTTACAATTGTTCGCCATCGTTCAATTGGCGTAAACATCTTGATGCTTCAGTGATTGAGCATTTCCAACAAAAAATTGGTGCGATGGGTTACAAATTTCAATTTGTAACATTGGCAGGTTTTCATTCGCTTAATTACGGAATGTTTGAATTGGCAACAGCTTATCGTGACCGTGGCATGGGTGCATATTCTGAACTCCAACAACGTGAATTTGCAGCGGAGTCTGAAGGCTACACAGCAACACGTCACCAACGTGAAGTGGGCACAGGATATTTTGACTTGGTTGGTCAAACCTTGGCCGACGGTGTTTTGTCTACGCTGGCTTTGGTGAATTCAACGGAAGAAGAGCAGTTTTAAATTATGTAGGGGCGCGGGTTTAAAACCCGTCCCCTACGTTTGATTTACAATCTGACTTACGCGGTCACACATCGAACAAACTGCATATTCATCATGAAAATTGAATCGATTATCGTTCTTTCGCCATTGCGCGTGCAGTTTCCTCCCGCCTTCCACAAAAGCCACGTGACGCGCATGATGTTTGGGATTTGATTGTCTTTTTTGAACGCGTCACAACGCTTTTGTGGGAATGCGGTCCGGTCCGTTTACACGGCATGGCGAGGCAGAGAGGCCCAGCATGGCAAACCAATTCCCCCACGTAACATCAGTTACAATCTTTGAATGACTTCATCGGTCGATTGACTCACACACACCCTGGCATCAACCAACCCTTGTCCTGCATTGATGAGTTGCATTTCACATGCAAGTCCTTCAGGACATGAATAATCGGTGCAGCAAGGCGAGACGCAAACACCGAGATTTCCAGAACAGAAATTGCTCTGGCAATCACGATTTTGCGCACAGGCTGCGCCAGCAGGCCTTGAAGCTTGGCTGCTCACGTCGAATAGGCACATGGGGGCGCTTTCGAGCATCGAACGCCCGCAGCGATAAATGCCATCGCTGTTGAGAACGCAACTCATACCATCATCCGCATAGAGGTCACGGCATTCACGATCGCTGGTGCATGTGGGCGTTCCAGCAGGCGCGAGAATATGTCGTCGTGTGACTGTATTAAGTGCACAATGCATTCCAGAGGGGCACTCATCGTCATCGCAGCACGCTTCGGTGCAATAGTCGCTGCTGGCATCAAAGCAAAATCCGTGGGCACAAGCGGGATGACTTGTGCATCGTTGTCCCGTGACTCCCGTACCGACTTGCAACGCCCATGTGGGTAGACAACGTCCATCTATGTTGCTCCCTGTATCAAGGATCACACAACGGGTCCCCACATCGCAGTATCGATCTTCGGTACAATAATCAGTGCACACATAGGATGAACTTGTTCGTCCAGACACGAATCGACATTGCCCACTTCTGCAATCAGAGTCTCCCGTGCATGTTGATCCGCTTGGTAACAACCCAAGCGTGTTGATTTGGGCACATGCGTGCAAATTGGATGTTCCATACACATCGTAATAGCAGGACTCATCATAATCGCACCCATCCTCCAGCGCACCCGTGCGACTTGTATTACAGGTCACTGTGCAAACTCGTTTTTTGCAAACACCATTTTCGAGAATGCAGGCGCACATCAATTGGTCCTTGCAGATATCAACTTCTTCGGTTGGCCAATCACAACGTTCAGAAACATCGCAATTTTTGATTGTGTTTTTGTTGCAGTCGTTGTCTTTGCCGTCGCATAGCTCATAAGCACCTGGATAGACGGCATTGTCGTTGTCGCTGCAATCACCCGTGCATTCGCTGAACCCATCATGATCGTGATCAATAGGATCGCAATGGATACACCCCTCGTTGACCACGCCATTGCAGTTGTCATCATCAGGCGTATTGCAGTTTTCCAAAGCACCGGGATGAACGGATGCGTTGTTGTCATTGCAGTCCACGAGACCATCATCCAATGAGCACTGAAAATACCCATCATGGTCAACATCGAAACCTTCGTCGATCTGACCATTGCAGTTATCATCTTTGCTGTTGCAACGTTCTGTGGCGCCTGGGAAAATAGCACCGTTGGTGTCGTCGCAATCATCGCACTGATTGTACCCATCAAAATCGGCATTGATCTGGTCATCGCAATCGCATGCACCGGAATTAACGCGCAGACATGCGCCGGTCGGGTCACATTGTCCAACATGGCAACGATCGGTTAAATGCGAACAATCAACGGGCGTACCCGAATGGCATCCTCCATCAAGGCAATGGTCATTTTGCGTGCATAGGTTGTTATCCGAGCACGTTGTTGTTGATGATAATGGCGATGAAATACACGCCTGCGAAACATTAGAACACGACCCTGTTGTGCATGCACTTGTCAATATTGAGCAATCTCGTGGTGACCCGTTGCAGGAGCCGTTGATGCAATGATCACCGACCGTGCAAAACTGACTATCGGTACATGATGTTCCGTTGGGCAGTGTTTGATTGGTACAATGATCTGCGGAAGTATCGCAAATGGGCGTTGTGCATGCGCCTCCACCGGGGGTGTTGCTGCATGGATTGGGTGATCCGCCGCATGTCCCATTGTTGCAGGCATCTCCGATGGTGCAGAATTTCCCATCGTCGCAGGATATCCCATTGCTAAGTGGACGTGCTGTACATTGGTCGGTACCTACATCACAAAAGCCATCGAGACATGAGGTATCCATGCTGTTGCAGGGGTTGGTTTCACCACGACATGCGCCGGAAGAACAATGGTCGGTGATTGTGCAATTGCGGCCGTCATTGCAACTTTGGCCTTCATGGGAAGACGAGGGCTCGCAACGCGAACCGGTTTCATTGCACACACCCGTATTGCATGTGTCAGATGCTGCCGAGCAGTCACGGGCAAGTCCCGCACATGATCCGGCACTGCACATGTCGGTGACAGTACAAAAACGTCCGTCATCACAAAGTGTTCCATCAAGTTTTGCCGTTGCAATACAGCTTTGCAGGGTGTCTGAACATGTCCCATCGTTGCAGTCATTTCCAGAGGCGGAACAATCACGCGAAGATCCTATGCATGACCCAGCCTGGCAATGATCTTGTACCGTGCAGAAACGGGTATCATCGCATGATGTGCCATCAGGTTGTGGTGACCCTGTGCACTGGTCAGCCGATTCGTCGCATGTTCCTGTTCTGCATGACCCCCCCGAAGCACTGCAATCTCGCGGTAAACCCGCTGTACACGAACCAGATTGACACTGTTCGCCTACGGTACAAAACAAATTATCGTTGCATGGTGTCGTGTTGGCTACAGGATGCGCAACGCATCGATCAGCCGTTTCATCGCATCCACCGCTGTTGCATTGATCTGAGACAGAGGAACAATCTCTCGGTGTATTTCCTAAACAAAGCCCCGCAACACAGTGATCTTCCAAAGTACAAAACAGCGCATCATTACAACCCGTCCCATCACTGACGGGGGTAGCAACACAGGAATTCGCGTTTTCGTCGCAGGTACCCCGATTGCAGCTATCGTTGAGAGCGTCGCAAGATCGTTCATGGCCTGTGCAGACACCCGATTGGCAACGATCAATATCGGTACAAAACATGCCATCATCGCATGACGTTTCGTTGGGTTTCGGAGACGCTACACATTGATCTTGGGTTTCATCACAAGTCCCAGTGTTGCAGGCATCGGACGATGATGAACAATCGCGTGTTATTCCTTGGCAAACACCTGCATTGCATGTGTCGCCCTGCGTACAAAATAATCCATCACTGCAATTTGTGGCATCAGGTCTATTTGTAGAAAGGCAACTGTCGTTGTCTTCATCGCATGACCCTATGGTACATGCGCTGTCGAGGTCGTTGCAGTTGGGAGAAATACCGGAGAGACACGTTCCCGCAGAACATGTTTCTTCACCGTTGCAATAAAGGTCATCATTGCACAAACGGTTTCCTTGTTCATCGATATAGCCGTCGCAATTATTGTCTTGGCCATCGCAGAGGTCGATTGCGCCAGGAAATCGTGCAGTATTGGCGTCATCGCAATCGCCATTGCAGTTACGAAAACCATCTCCGTCCGCATCAAGTTCTGAGGGTAATATGGTTCCGTCGCAATCATCGTCGATGCCATTGCACATTTCTGGTATGGGTCCAATACCGCCTAAGCATGTCGTCCATTGTCCCCCATCATCACAATGCATTTCTCCGTAATTGCATGCACCAATTTTACTTCCGCAGGTGCGTGTTTCGCCCGGCGTGCAGGATGTATCAGAGGATAAAGATGGGTTGGGTGTTTCGCTTGGATTGATGCATTCTCCTATTGCGATGGCACATACCAGCGGTGCGGTGCAATCGTTGTTGCTTGCGCATCCAGGGCTTTGAAATGTCGTCGCATCAGGAACGCATATGCTATTTCGACAGCGATGCCCAAACGGGCAATCGGATGTTGTTGTGCATGCATGAGGCGAAGATCCCTCATCGATGTTGTCGGGTGGAGGTATCACAGTCGTGTCACGGGTTGATGTTTCGCTGCAGGCTGCAGTACCTAAAAGCAAGAGGAAAAAAAGTCGTGTGATCCGAATCATAGGGCTTCTCCATGATTGGCAGGTGGCAAACAAATCAAAGAAGGTCGTGTGCTTGCAGGTGTGAATATCGCGCTTGGCCAAGAAACCGTCCCCACGAGCCATCCTTGACAGTCTCGTTGTATCTCGCGAGTTTGAACTGCCAATGTTTGCGTTTCATCGTTGGCGAAAATATGGACCACTGCAGCGGTGGGCGTTTCATGGACGTTAAAGGCATGGACAATAACGTTGTACTCGCCATCACTGGGCTGCTTAATGATGATCTTTTCAAAACTTCCCCCGGTCTCTTCGTCTCGAAGCAAGAGGGGGTCATCGAAAATCTCGTACGGTATTCCCCAGTCGGGTGATGGATTCTGAAAGTAGCAGTCATCCGCACCAAAAAGAGATCCATGATTGCGAATAAGATGTAAATCGAGATCGGTAGAAGTGTTCCATTCTAACTTAATGCTCAAAGCATGATGGGGTGTTACGTGGATTTGAAATGATGTGCTTGCGGTATTGTTCAATGAGTCGGTAACAATCAAGTCGACACGATAATCTCCTAACACATCAGGGATAAGCGATACCATCGTCGTATTGCTGGCAGATAGCAGCGATGCACTTTGAAGTGGCTTCTCAGAAAGTGTCCACGTGAATTGCAATGGGTCGCCTTCAGGATCATGGGAAGCACGACCGTCAAGCCATAGGACGTGCTCAATTTCAATACTCCCATTCTGATGTGCCGATTCCAGGGCTGAAATTTCAGCAATAGGTGGAAGATTGCTCGGGGTGGTCAATGTGACCATTGCGCTTGCAGGGACAGTGAAGGGACGCTCGGGTACCAGAGAAATATGAATTGTGTCATTGATCTGATCTTGAGGACGGTAGCCTATGACGATGGGTAAAAATTCACCGGCTTTGATGGTCCCGGCATTCAGGGATGTTAAAATTTCGATTTCATCGGCAACGCTTTCACTGAGATCTGCAACACTTTCGTTGAGTTTAACCGATTCGGGCGATACATTTAATGCGTAAATGACAATTTCGGATGCACGCGTAAGCTTGACGGGTTCAGGACGAATCGTCAGATTGATATTGCATGTGTCTCTGTGGTTCTCACTGCAAAACATAAGCTCGGGGCCATGTCCCTCGTAGACCACGTCAAATCGATAAATGGGTCGTTGTGTATCATTGCTTTGTATTTGAAGCGTGGATCGGTTGGCTCCTAAGCGTGGTGTTACGGTGAGAAGCACTGATGCTTGGGCATTGGGGGCAAGCACGGAAGGAAACACACCTATGCCGATGGTATTCCCAGAAACCGCTTCCAGATGCGTGATGCGTAATGGAATTTCGCCGGTATTACGTAGCACAATTTCCAGTGTTGTTGTGATGCCAGCAGCATAAGACGCGTACGTTAGTGGAGATTCACACACCTCATCGCTGGCCGACTGGCAAACAAGCAATTGTGGGTTTAAGGGTCGTAGCGAACGATCACTACAGGCGGCTAATACACAATACGCGACAATGATCGCAGTGCGAGATTTTAATAAACGGGTGGTTATCATGGCGTCCCCCCAGACCCAATCGTGGTTATCGCATGAATGTATCAGCTTTGCGGGGGCCACAAAAGTAGGGTGCAGCTTACTCGCATTCAACGGGGGTCGTATGCGAGAGATCAAAATGTTAGGATCAGCGCCTATGTCATCAGAGAATAATACAACAGATCTTCGTGAGCGTCGTGGGCGTCGCGTCCTTCTTGTGGATGACGATGTGCCCGTTCGTCATCTTTTACGGAATTTACTTGAAAAGTTTGCATTTACGGTATCCGAAGCTGGCGATGGCGTGGAGGCGCTTGAGCATCTTTCGGATGGTGGTGGTGACATTGTGCTCAGTGGTGTTTCCATGCCGAATATGGATGGGCTTGATCTGTTGCGTGCTATTCGTGATCGCAAGCTTCCAGTCCATGTGATTATGATGAGTCCTTTTGATGATATTGATACCGCCATTGAGGCGATGAAACTGGGTGCTGGTGATTATGTCTGTAAGCCGGTGCGTGAAGATGAAGTACTTCTCAAGGTTACAACGGCTTGCGAAAGACTTCGACTTGAAGAAGAAGAAGCCAGGCTTAAGGCCGAAAATGCGCGTCTTAAAGAAGGGATGGCTGGCATTGAGATCCCCGGCGGCATTATTGGCCAAAGTTTGAAAATGCGCCGTGTGTTTCGTACCATTCAAAAAGTTGCACCCTACAAGTCCACGGTGTTGATTTTGGGTGAATCGGGTACTGGAAAAGAGTTGATCGCCCGGGCATTGCATGATGAATCCACACGGTCACAAGGGTCATGGGTTCCCATCAATTGCGGGGCTATCCCAGAACATTTGATCGAAAGTGAACTTTTTGGGCATGCCAAAGGTGCATTTACCGATGCGCAACGCGACCGAGGAGGACTTATAGAAGAGGCCCATGGCGGAACGCTGTTTTTGGATGAGATCGGTGATTTGCCAGTGTCCATGCAGGTGAAGCTTTTGCGATTTTTGCAAGAAGGCGAGATCCGCCGTGTGGGGGAAAGCCAGGGGCGTCAAGTGGATGTACGGGTGGTTGCGGCCACAAGTCGCGATGTTCCTGCCATGGTACAAGCAGGAACATTTCGGGAAGATCTTTACTATCGTCTCAATGTGGTAACGATCAAAGTGCCACCCTTGCGCCAACGTCGTGATGATATTCCTGAATTGGTTCACCATTTCTTACGGGAATACGGTGAACGTATGGGATCGCCCTCGGTGACGGTATCAAAACAAGCGATGCAAGTTCTTTACGATTATCACTGGCCGGGCAATATTCGAGAGCTTGAAAATGCTATGGAACGTGCTTTGGTTTTGGCAGATCACAACGTGATCGATTTGGAAGATCTTCCCGATCGTGTGACCGGCATGGCCAGCATGCCGCATGTGTCTCTATTTGGTGATGATCTCTCGATCAAAAAAGCCACACAAATGATCGAACAAGATTTAATTCGACGAAGTCTTGCAAAAACAAGTGGTAATCGTACCCAAGCGGCCCGTCTACTCGAAATTTCTCATCGTGCGCTTTTATACAAAATCAAAGAATATGAAATCCGATAGGGGCGGTTCTTGAGCCGCCCTTCAAAGTGGAGCACTGGCACCACAGGCACTGCCTGCTTGCAGTACGACATCGTTGGTGAGGTTTTTGTTTCCAGGTTTCACGGTGCGCTGTGATTGATTGCAATACAACACATTTCCAGCCGAATTCTTCGCTTCAATAAGTAAATCAAATTGGTCTGCGATATAGCTTCCATTGGCACCAGGTTTGGGTTCTACGGGAATATTACGAATATTGATTTCATTGGCGAAGCCATCGCGGCATGCAGCCATCGTGCCTTGAGCAATGAGATCGGAATGCGATATTATTTTATAGCTGATATTTTCAACATCATTGGGACACGTCAGCCCTTGTGATCCAAACCGCGGAAAAAATCGTAATTCACCCACAGCCGCGCGCAGCGTGATATCCTGTTCAACAGAAGCTGTGTTTGGATGAAATGCATTGTCGTGGTAGGCGTACAGTGCCGAGTTGTCACTTGCCAATGCCGTTACCTTTAACACATAGGTTTCGGCCTCAAGATTGGTCAGTGGCACGCGTTGCCCACCGATCCCTTCGTCGCATGCAAACATGGCATCGATAGGCGCTGTTTGTTGGCTTGCATCCATAAGTTGAACATGGACTTGCGTGACTGCTGGATAGGGTGTCCCATTGCCGCCATCACTGGGTTGATTGCTGCATCCTCGGACGTCAGGCTGGGTGATACCCGCTTGGGTCCAATCCGCATAGTCCAAAGTCCAACCTAAGCGTGTGGTGACGTTGGATGCACCTCGATCTCCGCATCCTAAAATGATGGCAAGGCTCACTGTAAATATTGTTTTAATCATGTCTTCCCTCTCCCCTACACACGATAGCGGTTATGGAGGAAACTAGAAATACCGAAGTGTGTAAATTGCTATTGGGGTGATGCCGATGGTATGCCCGCCATACGACGACGATGTTAGAACTTCTTACCAACCCTGTCGTGTGGCTTCTGTTTTTGACCGTGGGGTTGGTAGAAGGACGGCTTGTTCCGCCATGGCGTGGTATACCCGCTTTAGCAGCTTCGCTGTATATTCTTTTTGCTTTTTGTGGTCCTAAAACGGGTTTTATTTACATAGGTTTAGGCACGCTCATTGCGTTGTTGTCGTATGTTCCATGGTGCCAAGTGCCCCTTGTAGTGGCTTCCTCATTGCTTGTTATTGCGTATACTGCCTTACGCAACGACATGATGCTTGTTGCGCCATTTTTGCCCAGTTTATCTTATTTTGGTTTTCGTGCAGTGGCGCTTGCTGTCGAAGTTCAAAAAATTCCTCTGATGTCCTTGCAGCAGCGTATGTTACAAATGTTATTTTTTCCCATCGTGGTGATGGGGCCCATCACACGACCAGAGCATTTTGCGTGGCATGTGCCTGATGCAGCTCAAGCGATGCGTCGTTTGATATCAGGCCTTGTCTTTTTGTTGATTGGATATGGCGTTGCGCCATGGGTTTTAAGTGTCTACGATTTGCAAGTGGCACCTTCATTGTTTCTTTGGCGTTCAGCGGTCACCAACAGTATCAAATTGTATTGTGATTTCGCAGGTTATACCGATCTTGTGATTGGACTGGGTTGCTTGTGTGGCTTCACGTTGCCTGAAAATTTTGACAATCCCTATATGTCCCCAAACATCTCAGTATTTTGGCGTCGTTGGCATATGTCACTCTCGTTTTGGATCCGTGATTTTTTATATATTCCATTGGGCGGGAGTCGCCGAGGTTTTGCATATAAGATCGTGCTGTTGATCGTGAGCATGTCCATTTGTGGTGTATGGCATGGCCTTGCTTGGAATTTTTTAGCATGGGGTTTTTATCACGGCATGCTTCTTGTTGTTCATAGCATTTGCAAACGTCTCTTTTTGGGTAAATTCTTTTTTCAAGGGTCGGTGTGGAATATTCTTTCTATCGTGATGACATTTTTGTCCGTTACGTTGGGGTGGATACTTTTCTCATATCCGTTGCCGCAAGCCTGGAATTCCATCCTTCGGATGTTCGCATGAAGCCTTTTTTGATATCTATGGGCTGGATGATTGTGGTCACGTCTTTGTGGTGCACTTATTTGTTCCTTGCCACAGGGTCATCACGGGCAGAGTTTGTGTATGCGACGTTTTAACCCGACGTGGGTGCTGGCGCTTTCTTGTGTCGGCGTTGTGATGACAGTCATTTTCTGGCCATCCGTGGAGCTTGGAAAACGAAAGCCCGTTTTATCTTATTATGGAGATATTGATACCGCGCTTGCTTTGGCTCACGAACAGAACGCTGCTGTTTTCTTGGGAAGCTCGGAATCCTGCGATTCATGCAATGTGCCATCTGCGATCAATTCGATAAGTGATCAAAGCCTACGACCTGCCCATTTGCTCGCACGATCAGGCATGGGACCGTTTTCTTATGCGCTTCTCGTTCCTAAAATAGTGAATGCACTGAAAAGCGATATTCCAATGATTTGGCTTTTGAATCCTGTCTATTTTCTTGAAGCCCAAAGTCGTATGGAGTGGATGTGGATTTATGATCTTATTGGAGATCGTAACGCCGCCTTGGCAATTAAATCACAGCTTCCTACGTTGGCACCCAAAACGAGTACGCTGCTTATCTCACATTTGAAGTGGTACAACATGCTATGGCCTGTGATCTTGATGCAGCAAAAAATACGGGCTGCGATGGGGCGTACTGCTGAGCAGTATACGACGGGAGTTGCGATGTCTCCGGCATTGGGAGGATGTGATCCTCATAAAGCGGTGCTCTCCGCAGGGACACAATGGGATCAGAAGCGACTTTGGATGATGTGTCGTTTATTCCAGCAGTGCGATGTGAATACAAGCAATGAGAGTCCGAGTATGCTTGGATCCGAAGATGTGATTCATGCCCTGGGTCGCCGGCCTCAAAAGGCCGCTGTGGTGTGGTTGCCTGTCAACATTGAATGGTATGTCGGGCAAGGGATGAATCAAGTGCAGTTCCTGCGCGATTTAACACATATTCGCATGAAGGTTGAAGCGATGGCACGTTCGCAGAATGTGTTGTGGGTTGATTTGAGTTCTGATCATTTCCCGGCCACGGAATTTGCGGATCGTCTTCACCTGAACAACGCAGGCACGGTACGTGTTTCTCATGTTCTGATGCAGAACTCAGATATTCGAAAATTGTTGTTGAAATAGGAGATAGAAAAATAATGGTGGAGCTGATCGGGATCGAACCGACGACCTCCTGAATGCCATCCAGGCGCTCTCCCAGTTGAGCTACAGCCCCACACCACCAAAAGAAGTCACTAGCTACCTGTTTGTGGTTGGTCTTTGCAACCCTTTTGTGACCTGAATGCAATTTTCCTCGCAAAATTAGCGCCATAAGAATTTTATGTTCCGGTTATTTTTTCTTTAAGCTGCTTTTTGTTAGGGTTGCAGATCAATGCGGCGATCCCAGATTTCGAACGCTCAAAGTCTTTATCTAAACCGACAAAATTTCTACAAGAAAGGATTAAACCCTTGACGACTCCACCTAAGCGCAGCCAACGCTTGGGTATGTTTTTATCCTCTTTGTGAAGGCGAGGCTGATGCAAAAGTTGTTTGTGCTTGATACCAACGTGCTTCTTTACGACGCCCGTTCGTTGTTTGCCTTTGAAGATAATATTGTCGTCATTCCTATTTACGTCATCGAAGAAATTGATAATTTCAAAAAAGATCTTTCCGAATTAGGTCGTAATGCACGTCAGATTGGAAGAACGCTTGATGAATTACGCACAGAAGGGCATCTCAACGATGGTGTAACGATCAACGGCACTGGGCTGCTTAAGGTGGCCGTGACCCGTCGTGAGCTTCCCGTTGAACTTGCCTCGGGGAATTCAGTCGATAATCGTATTTTGGCCACAGCCCTCGATTGTTCAGAGCACCATACCGATGGTCCGACTATTTTCGTGACCAAAGACATTAACCTTCGTATTCGTGGTCATGCACTGGGCTTGCAGGTTGAAGATTTTGATTCTGAACGCACCGATATCAGTGAGCTGTATTCGGGGGTTGCTGAAGTAGAAGTCAGCGGAAGTGCCGTAGATACGTTTTATTCCCAGGGTTCGTATCAGCTGGATGATCCTTATTATCACCCCAATCAGTTTATTATTTTACGGGATGCAATGAATCCATCGCATACGGCGCTGGGAAAATTTAATATCGAAACACAGTCCGTGGAGCCTCTCATTGATGCCAAACGCGGTATTTGGGGGATCCGGCCTCGCAATAAAGAACAGGCTTTTGCGCTCGATCTGTTGCTCAACGATAATATTAAAGTTGTGACTTTGGTGGGCAAAGCAGGCACAGGCAAAACGTTGCTTGCATTGGCCGCGGGTTTGCAAAAAGTGACCGAAGAAGGCGTTTATCAGCGGCTTTTGGTGTCACGACCGATTTTGCCCTTAGGCAAAGATATTGGTTACTTGCCAGGAAGTATGGAAGAAAAATTAAATCCGTGGATGCAACCTATCTTCGACAACGTCGAATTTTTGATGGGATTTTCCAAAACCGACGAACGTCGTACGGGACGAAGCTACAAAGAGTTGCTGGATCTTGGGATTATTCAAATTGAACCATTGATGTACATCCGTGGGCGAAGTTTGCCCCATCAGATTATGATCATTGATGAGGCACAAAATCTAACGCCTCATGAGGTTAAAACGATCATCACCCGCGCGGGTGAAAATACCAAAGTGATCCTATCCGGAGATCCTTATCAGATCGATAACCCCTATGTGGATTCCACCAACAATGGTCTTTGCCATGTTGTGAATCGTTTTGCGGGTGAACGGATCGCGGGTCATATTACTTTACTGAAGGGCGAGCGCAGCGAACTGGCAGAACTCGCTGCCAATATGCTGTAGGCTATTAGCGCACATGCTCCTTTGGGCGAATCTTGCCTAGCTTTGTTTTTTTCGGCATACTGCGTGGCCGTTTCCAATTTTTCGATGGATAGCCTCCAGAGGACATAAAAATTATGACCGAAAACATTCCTCAGGAAATTTTGTTTGATACGCGTCTTCAAGAGCGATTTATTCGACAAGGCTTGATTACCCGCAAGCAGCTTGAAGAATGGAAAGATAAACTCATCGATCTTGAAACTGAGCCAACCAAAACGGATGTGGCTCAAAGCAGCAACCGCAACTAAACCTAATTCTCCACATTGACGCCAACGTTTCCGCCCCTAGCTTAATGCTACGCGGAGGACCGTATGCGTTTAGACAAGCTCACCAATAAAACCCAAGAAGCACTTAACGACGCCCATCAAATGGCTGCTTCAGAGGGCCATCAAGGGATAGGCGCATCCCATCTATTGCTCGCTATGCTCCAGCAGGAGGGCGGTATCGTTGCGCCTTTGGTGGCGAAAGTGGGTGTTGCTCCGGCGCAGCTTAAGGCCAAGCTAACGCAAAGGCTTGAGAGCACGCCCAAGGTATCGGGGGGTGAGCCTTTTTACACCGAAGAGTTGCGCCGCATTCTTACCGATGCCCAGATCCGTGCAGACAGCATGCGCGATGACTATGTCTCAACCGAACATGTTCTTATGGCCGCATCAGCCGATAAGGGCGACGCGGGTTCTGATCTGCGCGCGTTGGGGCTTAAAGAGGCATCATTGTTGCATGCGCTGAAAGATGTACGTGGTTCACATCGTGTGAGCGACAAAGATCCCGAAAATCGTTATCAGGCTTTGCTTAAATACGGTCGCGATCTTATCGATGCAGCCCGCAAGGGAAAAACCGATCCGGTGATTGGCCGCGATGAAGAGATCCGTCGTGTGCTGCAGGTCTTGTCGCGGCGTACCAAAAACAATCCGGTGCTTATTGGTGAGCCAGGCGTAGGCAAAACCGCGATTGTTGAGGGGCTTGCAAAACGTATTGTGGATGGCGATGTGCCATCGAGCATGCGTAATAAAAAACTGATCGCGCTTGATTTGGGTGCGATGATTGCGGGTGCGAAATATCGTGGTGAATTTGAGGATCGTCTTAAAGCTGTTTTGAAAGAAGTCTCAGAATCCAACGGCGAGGTGATTCTCTTTATCGACGAGTTGCATACATTGGTGGGTGCTGGGGCAGGTGAAGGTGCCATGGATGCATCGAACATGCTCAAGCCGGCTCTTGCGCGTGGTGAATTGCATTGTGTGGGTGCGACGACACTGGATGAATATCGCAAGTATGTTGAAAAAGATCCGGCCCTTGAGCGTCGTTTTGCACCGGTCATCGTCAATCCTCCAAGTGTTGAAGATACCATTGCAGTATTGCGTGGATTAAAAGACCGTTATGAGATCCATCACGGTGTAAGGATCCAAGACGCGGCCATTGTTGCGGCGGCAAAATTTTCTGACCGTTACATTACCGACCGATTTCTCCCAGACAAAGCCATCGATCTGATTGATGAAGCAGCAAGCTTTTTGCGTCTGCAAATCGACAGTGTTCCTACAGAGGTTGATCAGTACTCACGCAAAATTGTGCAGCTTGAGGTGGAAAAGCAGGCATTGCTTCGCGAATCTACGGATGCCAGCAAAAATCGTTTGGGGACCGTGAATCAAGAGCTTGCAGAGCTTAAAGAGCAGGAGGGCGCACTCAAGGCCAAATGGCAGGAAGAAGTGGCGTCTCTCAAAAAGACTCGGAACATCAAAGAGCAGTTGGATCAATTGCGGCATCAGCAGGCAGAAGCCGAACGGCAAGGCAAACTTGAGCTTGCGGCTGAGCTTAAATTTGGAAAAATACCAACGCTTGAAAATGAACTGAAAGAAGCGCTTAAAGTTGCAAAAGCGTCTCCGGATCGCATGTTGAACGAAGAGGTGACCGAAGAAGAAATTGCCACCGTGGTTTCACGTTGGACCGGTATTCCCGTCTCAAAAATGCTGGAAAGTGAAGTTGAAAAATTACTGCACATGGAAGACAACTTGCGCCAACGTGTCATTGGGCAAGAAGAGGCGCTTCGCGCAGTCTCCGACGCCATTCGTCGCAGTCGTGCAGGACTCGCGGATCCCAAAAGGCCTGCGGGGACATTTTTGTTTATGGGGCCTACGGGCGTGGGCAAAACAGAAACGGCTCGCGCACTTGCGGACTTTTTGTTTGATAACGAGCAGGCCATGATCCGCATCGACATGAGCGAAGACATGGAGAAGCATTCCGTCTCGCGTCTGATTGGTGCGCCCCCTGGTTATGTGGGGTACGACGAGGGTGGCCAACTCACGGAAGCTGTGCGACGCAGGCCTTATTCCGTGGTGCTGCTTGATGAAGTTGAAAAGGCACATTCTGACGTTTTTAATGTCCTGTTGCAGGTGCTCGACGATGGACGGCTTACCGATGGGCAGGGCCGTACGGTCGATTTCCGCAATACCATTTTAATCATGACATCGAACATTGGATCCGATGTCATTCAGCATTATGCGGGCAAAGATGATCAGCGCATGCGTGACCAAGCAGAAGAAGCATTGCGCAAGCATTTCAGACCGGAGTTTTTGAACCGTATCGATGAGACGGTTATTTTTGGCGCATTGCGTGAGCAGGACATCACCAAGATCCTGGATCTGCAGCTTGAGAATATTACGAAGATGCTTGAAGTCCGTGATCTTGGTTTGCGTGTGGATGACGACGCAAAGCGCTATCTCGCGCGTGTGGGTTATGACCCTGTTTTTGGTGCGCGCCCTTTGCGTCGTGTGCTTCAGCGTGAGGTACAAAATCCATTGGCGTCTCTCTTGCTTGCCGGTAAATTTGTGGCGGGGGATACGCTTGAAGTTTCCATGCAAGATGATGCGCTGCATTTTGGTGTTGCCTCATCGGCTGATTCCGTCCAAGAATCCTTGCACTGAAAATGACCTAACTATTGCGATCTTCGCGTGACGTGGTAAACCATCGACGCGGCATTTTGCCGCATTGACCCTTGGTTCATAACCGTGTTGAACCGTCGCCGTAGAGTTGCTCAGTGCATAACGAGAGCTTAATCTTGTTTGCACTGATTGTGTCCCATACGGCAGCGATTGAACCAGTGCAGAAACAGCGAGATGGCGTGCGATGATCCCATTCCCACCATGGACCGCTCGGCTTGGGCCGCTTCTTCCCGCAATAGCGACGGGTGCGCTCGTGTACCTGGTCGGCCTCTTTTGGTACGGCGCGTCACCCCAGGCGCTTGATGTGGGCTATGCGCCCAAGCAGCCCGTTCCATACAGTCATGCTTTGCATGCGGGTGAGCTCGGGATTGACTGCCGTTATTGTCATAATACGGTTGACGTTGCCGCGCGTGCCGCGATCCCTTCGGCAGAAACCTGTATGAATTGTCATAAACGCATTAAGGCCACCAGTGATAAACTGGCGTTGATCCGTGAGAGCTACGAAACGGGTAGGGCCGTGCAGTGGACACGTGTTCATGATTTGCCTGACTACGTTTACTTTAATCACAGCGCCCACGTGACGCGTGGTGTTGGCTGTGTTTCCTGCCATGGGCGCGTGGATACGATGGATGTTGTGCGTCAAGTACAGCCACTCAGCATGGGCTGGTGTCTTGAGTGCCACCGAAACCCGGAACCCAATTTGCGACCCTTGGATCAAGTGACCTCCATGACCTGGGCACCTCACGGTGATGCCAAGGAACTGGGAGAGCGTCTCGCGCAAGATAACCATGTCAACCCACCGACGGACTGCTCGACATGCCATCGCTAAATAAAAAATCCGACAGTTCTAATAAGGCCTATTGGCGAAGTCTCTCTGAATTCGCTGATGAACCAGAATTTCAAGACTTTTTGGCGCGCGAGTTTCCAAGCAGCGATCCAAGCAGCCCTGGAACATTCGATCGCCGACGTTTTATTCAGCTGATGGGTGCGTCGCTTGCGCTGGCAAGTGGTACAGCATGTCGCTGGCCGGAAGAAAAAATTCTTCCTTTTGCGCGAACACCTGCCGGCTATGTTCATGGTGTCCCAAAACGTTATGCGACTGCCAGTCACATGGGTGGTGTTGCGTCGTCGTTGGTCGCAACGGTGTACGAAGGCCGGCCGGTGAAAATCGAAGGCAATCCGTCGGATCCGTTGACCGGCGGTGGCACCGATGCGTATGCGCAAGCAAGCATCCTAGGCATGTACGATCCCGATCGCAGCCGAACATTGCATGAGCGGCGCGGAAATAACGTCGTTGCCAAGACTTGGCAGGATTTTCGTGAAGCGCTGAAACTACAGATGCTCACGGCGAGTGCCGATGCGGGCGCTGGAGTCCGGCTTTTGGTTGAGGCATCTTCGTCGCCTGCGCGCGCGGATTTGTTGCAGCGGCTTAAGGCGAAGTATGCCAAGCTTCAGGTCGTCGAATACGAATCGATTTCATGGGACAATCAGCGCGCCGGACTTAAACGACTTTTTGGTCGCTCTGTGCAGCCCATTTATGCCTTGAATAAGGCCGATACGATCCTATGTCTTGATGATGATCTGTTGGCCCTTCATCCCGGTGGTGTGGCGCACAGTGTTCAATTTGCATCACGGCGTAAGCCGGAGTCCGGCGGCATGGTGCGTTTGTATGCGGTGGAAAGCCGTGTATCGCAAACAGGTGCGGCCGCAGATCATCGTTTGCAACTTAAGTCTGCTAAAATTCAGGACTTTGTGTTGGCCTTGCGTTCAGAGCTTGGCAAACTCGGCGTTGCTGGCCTTGGAACGGGTTCTTTTTCTGGCACGAAGTTCGATGCGCCCACTGAAAAAATGATCAAGGTGCTTGCCAAAGAGCTAAACGTAAGCAAGGCGAAAGCACTTATTACCGTGGGTGCAGGGCAGCCTTCCTATGTTCATGCAGTGGCACATCAGATCAATGTTGCACTGGGTGCCCGAGGTAATACCGTGTCGTATCATGCGGTAGATGATGGGGATCGTCCATCGCATCGTGAAGCATTGATTGCTTTGGCCAAGGACATGGATGCCAGCCTCGTCAAAACGCTGATCATTGTGGGTGGCAATCCTGTCTACGATGCACCGGCAGATCTCGGCCTGGGCAATCTAATCAAATCCGTTCCATTTGCAGCCCGTCTGGGAATTTACGAAGACGAAACATCGGCCTTGTGTGGTTGGCATGTACCGCGTTCTCATGAACTTGAGGCGTGGGGTGACGGTCGTGGTTACGATGGATCGGTGCTTCTCGCGCAACCGACGATTAACCCGTTGTACGATACCAAAAACGACCTTGAAATCTTGCAGATGATGCTGGGTGAAGCGGAATCGTCTGAGACAGCTGTTCGGGCTGCTTTTAAAACGCCAGGCGATTGGCGTAAATCTGTTCATGATGGCCGTGTGGCGAATTCTGCGCTTGCTGTATTCACGGGGCCGGTGTCGGAATTGCCAGCAGAGCAGGCTGTTGTGGCCGATGGCATGGAGCTTGCTCTCTTTCCATCTTCATCGGTGTACGATGGACGTTTTGCCAACAATGGTTGGTTGCAAGAACTGCCTGATTTCGCGACCAAGATGGTTTGGGACAACGCCGCATTGATGGCTGTTGCGACCGCTGCCGAACTTCATGTGAAAAGCGGCGATATGGTGCGCATTAAGCGTGGGGATCGCAAGATCGACATGCCTGTTTATGTGATGCCAGGCCAATGTCCTGGTTCTATCGCAGTCGCCCGTGGTTATGGTCGTACCCATGCAGGACATATCGGTGGGCTTAAAAGCGCCGATGTAGCATCTGCAGGTTTCGATGTTGGCCCTATGGTGGTGTCAGCTGTCGAAGGTAATTTCTTCGGTGGCATCACCATTGAAAAATTAGGCAAAACCTATCCGATCGCAACGACCCAAGATCAGTTTGCCATTGACACTGTCGGCCAAAAAGGGATCGCAGAGCGTGTTGGCGAACTGATTCGTTCTGCAACACTGGACGAATATCGCAAGCAGCCTGATTTTGCGCAGCACAAAGTGCATCATCCGCCGCTCACATCCCTTTGGAATGAGCACAAGTACGACGAAGGCCATCGTTGGGGAATGGCTATCGATCTTAACGCGTGCACTGGATGTGGTACCTGTGTTGTTGCATGTCAGGCGGAAAATAATATCCCCGTGGTGGGTAAAGAGCGTGTCATGCAAGGCCGTGTGATGCATTGGATTCGGATTGATCGCTACTTTGCGGGGGATCCTACTGATCCGCGTATCGTACATCAGCCCGTGACATGCATGCACTGCGAACTGGCGCCTTGTGAGCAGGTGTGTCCTGTGGCAGCCACGGTCCATAGCGCCGAAGGCTTAAGCGATATGGCCTACAATCGCTGTATTGGAACTCGGTATTGCGCGAATAACTGTCCCTACAAAGTGCGTCGTTTTAATTATTTTAATTACAACAAAAAAATAGACAATGATCCAAAACATGCGGTGGAACGTCTCAAGTTTAATCCTGAGGTGACCGTTCGACATCGTGGTGTGATGGAAAAATGTTCGTTTTGTGTGCAACGCATTCGCAATGTAAGCACGGTGGCTAAGACAGAGCGGCGTGCGCTTATTGATGGCGACATCAAAACGGCATGCCAGCAGGCATGTCCGTCGGGCGCGATCTCTTTTGGCGATCTTAATGATCCCAAGAGTGTGGTTCGTGCAGATCATGGCAACGCGAGGGCGTATGCTATGTTGGGCGAGCTTAATATCAAACCGCGTACTCGGTTCCTTGCGAAGATCACCAATCCGAATCCCGAATTGAATGGGGATGGCTGACGAGATGAATACTGTAGCACTTAATTCGCATGCGTCAGCACTTCTTGAGGCCACTGAAAGGCCCCATTTGGTGCAAGGCGAGCAGACCTTTTCAGCGGTTACAGAAACTGTGTGCGGTATCGCTGAACGACCGACAGCACCACCGGGATTTTGGTGGTTGTTTGGATTTACGGCATGTCTTACCGGCTTGCTCTTCACCTTGATCGGTTATTTGATCGTGACCGGTGTTGGTGTTTGGGGCAATCGAAGTCCTGTTTTTTGGGCGTGGGACATTGTTAACTTCGTATTTTGGGTCGGTATTGGTCACGCAGGAACATTGATTTCTGCGATTCTCTTTTTGCTCCGGCAAAAATGGCGAACGAGTATCAACCGTTTTGCTGAGGCGATGACCATTTTTGCGGTCATATGTGCGGCGCTTTTTCCCGGCGTGCACGTAGGTCGTATTTGGTTGGCGTACTGGCTGTTCCCGCTGCCCAATCAGATGAGCATGTGGCCAAACTTTCGAAGTCCACTTTTGTGGGACGTTTTTGCTGTAGGCACATACGCATCGGTATCGCTGTTGTTTTGGTATATGGGTATGATCCCCGATTTGGCGACATTTCGTGATCGCGCAAAAACGCATACCAAGAAATTTGTTTACGGCATTTTTGCATTAGGGTGGCGCGGTTCAAATCGACAATGGCACCGGTACGAGCGCGCCTATCTGCTGCTTGCCGCTATTTCCACGCCGCTGGTGTTGAGCGTTCACTCGGTGGTTAGTTTTGACTTTGCTGTATCCCAGGTCCCCGGTTGGCATACCACGATATTTCCGCCGTACTTTGTGGCGGGTGCTATTTTTGGTGGCTTTGCCATGGTGATTCTGCTTGTGGTGCCAGCGCGTGCCTATTTTGGATTCAAGCATTTGGTGACCACCCGTCACCTTGAGAATATGAACAAAGTTATTTTGGCGACGGGCTGCATGGTCGGCTATGCCTATGCAGTGGAATTTTTTGTTGCCTGGTATGGCGGCAATGGTTATGAGCGTTTCGCTTTCATGAACCGTGCTTTGGGCCCCTATGCTTGGGCATATTGGATTATGATTTCGTGCAATGTGATTTCGCCGCAGCTGTTTTGGTCACGACGTGCGCGAACATCGCCCATCATGATGTGGATCGTAGGTCTCTTCGTGACCATCGGCATGTGGTTTGAACGTTTCGTGATTGTCGTTACATCGCTTAGCCGGGATTATTTGCCTGGAAGCTGGGGCTATTTTGAGCCTACACTTGTGGACTTTGGGATGTTCGCCGGTAGCTGCGGATTGTTCTTAACGTTGTTCTTGTTGTTCTGTCGTTTTCTACCCATGATTGCCATGGCTGAGGTGAAGGCAATTATGCCTCAAGCCCACGCCCATGGCGATCATTGACCGAGCCGGGGACCCGATCATGAGTTCCGATACACACAATGACATGCACGCCAACGAGACAGCCCCGACCTATGGCGTCCTGGCGGAGTTTGATGACGTAAATGGTGTTATTGCAGCTGCACGTAAGGTGCGTGATGCTGGGTACCGCAAGTGGGATTGCCACACGCCATTTCCTATACACGGCCTTGATGATGCGATGGGCATTCGTCCAACACGCTTGCCCTGGCTCACGCTTGGGATGGGGTTAGCGGGTGTTGCCTGTGCGCTTCTGTTGCAGTGGTGGACCAATGCATACGACTACAAGTTGAATATCAGCGGTAAACCATTTTTCAGTTTGCCCGCCAATATTCCGGTGACCTTTGAACTCGGTGTTTTGTTCGCGGCCTTCACAACATTCTTTGCTGTGCTGGGGCTCAATCGTTTGCCAATGCTTTTTCACCCGTTGCTTACAGTCTCGCGTTTTGGACGGGCGACCAACGACAAATTTTTTATTTCCATCGAAGCGAAAGATCCTAAGTTTAATGCAAGTGCAACTATCGCGCTTTTGCAGGCGGCGGGTGCAGGGCATATCGAGACTGTGATGGGTCCGAAGCCTAGTGCAACCAAATTTCCTGGTTGGCTTGTGATTGCGGCATCTTCGGTCTTTGCTTTTGGACTGATTCCGCTTTCTTTGGCGGCGAAAGCGCGTTTTAGTACCTCTTCGAAGCCGCGTATTCACATCGTTCCTGACATGGACAATCAGCCGAAGTCGCGTGCCCAAACAGCCAATGCTCTTTTTGCTGATGGTCGTGCATCGCGTCTTCCTGTGGAAGGAACGATTGCCATGGGTGACTTGCAAGAGGACGTGGCTTTTTATCAGGGCAAACAGGGCGACGCCTGGCTTAAGGGATTTCCTGCGCAGCTGACGATTTCGGATGCATTGATGGATCGCGGTCAACAGCGCTTTGGTGTGTATTGTGCACCTTGTCATGGTGTGAGCGGTTTAAGTGATGGAACTGTCGCGCAGCGTGCCGAGAAGCTTGCTGAAGGCACGTGGGTTGCGCCGACGAAGGTGACCGAGCCGCATGTTATTGTGCAGCCTGAGGGTCAGCTCTTCAATACCATCACGCACGGGATCCGAAATATGCCGGCGTATGGTGCACAAATTCCGCCCCAAGATCGATGGGCGATTATTTTGTACCTCCGCGCATTGCAGAAAAGCCATGAAACGGGTGTGAGCGACGTACCAGCCCGTGCGTTGCCGCAATTGAACTAACGAGACTTGGAGCAGATGATGATAGCTCAGCATACGGAGACCCCAGGCAGCGCCAATGATGTGCATCTGGGATGTGCAGCTTCGAAACTGCGCAATGTGGGTGCATTGCTTGCCGTGATTGGCATTGGCGTAGCCGCTTTCGTGACTTTGGGCGCTGAAAACGGTGTGCGGCATTTTATGCACGCCTATCTTTTGGCATTTTCCTACGCTTTGAGCATTACGCTTGGGGCGCTGTTCTTTGTTCTTTTGCACCACCTTGTTCGCGCAGGCTGGAGTACAACTGTTCGTCGCATTGCAGAGCTTCTGACTGCCGCATTCCCTGTTCTATTTATTCTGTTTCTACCGATTCTCGGATCAGTGATGGCGGGGAAACCTGTTTTATTCCCATGGGCCGATGTGCAATTGATGCACGATGACCATCTTCTCCATAAAAAAATTGCTTATTTGAACGCTAATTTTTTTGCAGTACGTGCCGCTATTTATTTTGGTCTTTGGACCCTTCTCGCTGTCTACTTTCGCAAAAAGTCAATTGCCCAGGATGCGGCACCAAGTGCAGAATTGTCCTTGAGCATGCAGCGGGTTAGCGCGCCGGGAATGATCGCTTTTGCACTGACAACGACGTTTGCGGCCTTTGATTTTATTATGTCGCTTACGCCCACATGGTTCAGCACCATCTTTGGGATTTATTTTTTCGCAGGTTGTCTTGTGAGCTTCTTTGCGACGGCGATCTTGTTGATGGTGTCCTTGCAGGCTTCGGGTCGTCTGACTGCATATGTTACGATCGAGCGTTTTCACGATCTTGGGAAGTTTCTTTTCGCGTTTACATTTTTCTGGGGATACATCGCATTTTCCCAATTTATGCTCATTTGGTACGCCAATATTCCTGAAGAAACAGAATGGTTTTTGCACCGATTAAATCACGGATGGGCCTACGCCTCATTGGCTTTACTTTTTGGCCACTTCATTATCCCTTTCGTGGGTTTGATGTCGCGCCATGCGAAACGTAATCGCAAGGTCTTAACGTTTTGGGCAGGCTATATGCTGTTGATGCATTGGCTTGATTTGTATTGGCTGGTGATGCCAGCTTATGACGCGGAAACACCCGTATTTGGTGCCGCGGAGCTTGGCAGCACGATTGGGTTTGTTGGTGTGCTGATTGCATGTTTTGCCCATGCGGGTCGCAATGTGTCATTGGTTGCAGCCAATGACCCGATGCTGTCGGAATCGTTGTCGTTGCAGAACCAGTAGAGATGCAGCTTGCTGCACCATGTGCATATTAAAGGAATTGCGAGATGGTCGAACACGAATCCATTAACACCCGTATTTTGGGTTGGGTTTTCGCAGGCGGTACGGCAATCGTTGTGGCGTCTATTTTCGCCACCTGGGCGTTTTCTAACATGATCGTGATGGAATTCGATGTGGCATCGCGTACAGCAAAGGCAAACAAACAGGCCTCAGAACGTGCCGCTGTGCAGCAGGCATCTATGCCTGGTTATCGTTTTATTGATCGCGAAGTAGGCAGGGTGAGCATTCCTATCGAAGAAGCCAAGCATTTGGTTGTTCGGGAGATGACAAAGTCGCAATGAGTTGGATGAGCTTCATGACGGTGCTTTCCTTGGTTGGCGCTGGTGCAGCCGATCATGGTGCATTGCGTGCTGCCGATCCCGCCATGCCTGGAGCGATTGAAGCAATTCGTATTGATGAGAAACGTGGCGATAAAATTAATTTGGATTTGCCTTTCCGCGCTGAGGATGGTTCTGAAGTGCGATTGCGCGAAGTGTTTGACGGCAAGCCAGTATTGCTTACGTTCAATTATTCAGATTGTCCTATGCTTTGCAGCGTTCAGCTCAATGGCTTTCTGGATGGCCTGAAGGAACTCAAATGGAGCATCGGCAAAGAATTTAATATAGTGACGATCGGTCTTGATCCCAAAGAAACACCCGAAAAAATCCAGGCAACCAAAACCCGTTATTTGATGCAATACGAGCGTCCTGACACCGGTCGTGGTTGGCGCTTTTTTACGGGGGATGAAGTGAACGTCAGGGCTTTGGCGAACAGCGTCGGTTTTGGCTATGGCCTCGTGAAAGAGACGGGTGAATATGCACACGCACCGGCAGTCATGGTGGTGACACCGGAAGGCATTGTTTCACGCTATCTATATGGTGTGGCATACGATCCTAAAACGCTGCGTTTGTCGCTTGTGGAAGCCGCTGCAGGACGATTGGGAACACCCCTCGACCAAATCCTTCTTTATTGTTTTCACTATGATCCACAGCAGGGCAAATACACCCCTGTGGTGCAGAATATCATGAGAGTGGGGGGGGCACTTACCGTGCTCACCCTGGGATTGTATATCAGTGGCGGATGGCTTTGGGGTCGACGTCGGCGTGTTAAGCAACCCCACGGAACAGATGGGTAGGCGGCAATGTTAGTACAGATGTTAACGCTGGCGAATGCAGTGGTTGCTGCAACGACGGGCGAAGGATTTTGGTTTCCAGAACAGGCCTCTACGGTGGCGGGGAGCGTGGACTTTGTCTACGACCTCATCCTGTGGATTTGCACCATTGCGTTTGTTGGCATCATGCTGGCGATGCTTATTTTGGTGGTTCGGTTTCGAAAATCGAAAGTGTTAGTCCCGCAGCCATCACCGACGCATAACGATATTCTTGAGATCTCGTGGACAGTGATCCCATCGATTGTCTTGGTTGTTTTATTTTACGTGGGTGCTGTAAAATATATAGACATGCGAGAATCGCCTGCAGACACGTATGATATTTATGTTACAGGTCGCAAGTGGAGTTGGAGTTTTGAGTACCCCAACGGTTATACCGATGCGGCATTACATGTTCCTAAAGATCGTAATGTGCGCTTGATGATGCAGTCGGAAGATGTGCTGCATAGCATGTTTATCCCATCATTTCGAACAAAAATGGATGTGGTTCCGGGGCGTTATACCAGCCTTTGGTTTAACGCGACCCAAACAGGAACATTTGATATCTTTTGCGCCGAGTATTGCGGACAAAATCACTCCATGATGCGGGCACAGGTGGTGGTTCACGAGCAAGCTGAGTTTGACAAGTGGCTTGCTGAGGCGTCGGATTATATTGCGAAATTGCCGCCAGAAGAAGCGGGCAAAAAAGTATTTGAAACAAGCGGCTGCAAACAATGCCATTCGGTCGATGGTTCCAAGGGCATTGGTCCAACATTTAAAGATCTTTTTGGTTCAACAGTGACCTTGTCCGATGGATCCAAAATTGTCGCTGAAGAGAATTTTATTCGTGAATCGATATATGAACCCAAGGCCAAGGTTGTGGCTGGCTACAATCCGGTCATGCCTACATATGAAGGTAAAATGAATGCAGAGCAGATGCGCGTTCTTTTTGCATATATGAAGAGCCTCTCAGCGCAAGGAGGCGCGGCGCCATGAGTACTACAAATTACCTTACCTGTAGCAAGGGCTGGAAATCATGGTTTTTGACGCTGGATCATAAACGCATAGGCGTGATGTATCTGACGGCGGTATTAAGTTCTTTTGCACTCGGCGGTTTGTTTGCGCTTGCGGTTCGTTTGGAGCTGTTTCAGCCGGGGCAGCAGTTTATGGATCCGACCACCTACAACCGTATGTTTACTTTGCACGGTGCGGTGATGGTTTTTCTCTTTATCATTCCAAGCATTCCAGCGGCATTTGGTAATTTTGTGCTACCTATTATGCTGGGTGCTCAGGACGTCGCATTTCCACGTTTGAATTTGGCGTCATTTTATCTATGGATGGCTGGTGCCGTTTTCTTTTTGGTTTCGCTTTTAGGTGGCGGTATCGAAACGGGCTGGACATTTTATACACCCTATTCAACGACTACCGCAGACTCGTCGGTGGTCTCCGCATTGATGGGCGTTTTCGTGCTTGGATTTAGCTCTATTTTTACTGGCATGAATTTTATTGTGACAATCCATCAGATGCGTCCGAAAGGGATGACCTGGTTTAAGATGCCGCTGTTTTTGTGGGCCATTTATGGCACTGCGCTGATTCAGGTTTTGGCAACGCCAGTGCTAGGCATCACGGGTTTGTTGCTTATCGTTGAACGTGTCGCCCACATCGGTGTTTTTGACCCAGCTCTTGGTGGCGATCCTGTTTTGTTTCAGCATTTCTTTTGGTTTTATTCGCACCCAGCGGTCTACATCATGATTCTTCCAGCGATGGGGATTGTCTCGGAATTGATCGCTGCGGGGAGTCGCAAAGAAATTTTTGGCTATCGTTTCATTGCTTTCAGCAGTATCGCTATTGCGATCCTTGGGTTCCTGGTTTGGGGCCACCATATGTTTACATCGGGCCAGTCGGTTGCGGCGAGCGTGGTGTTTAGCGCGCTTACTTTTACTGTCGCGATCCCGTCGGCCATTAAGGTCTTTAACTGGCTTTCAACCATGTACAAGGGCGCTATCGTGCTCAATACGCCCATGTGTTATGGGCTGTCATTTATCAGTTTGTTTGGCATTGGTGGTTTGACGGGGCTTTTCTTGGGAACCTTGTCCGTTGATATCCACTTGCACGATACCTACTTTATAGTCGCGCATTTTCACTACGTGATGATGGGCAGCACTGCCGTGGCTTTCATGGGGGGCTTGCACTACTGGTGGCCTAAGATGTTTGGCAAAATGTACAATGAAGCACTGGCACGCGTGTGCTGCCTGTTTGTTTTCATTGGCTTCAACCTGACATTTCTCCCGCAGTTTGTGCTCGGCACGCGTGGTATGCCACGGCGCTATTTTGACTATCCTGAACGTTTTCAATTCTTGCATCAGCTTTCTACGATAGGTGCTGTGATGTTGTTTATCACATTTTTTGTGATGTTTTCATACCTGCTACATTCCTTGGTACGGGGTAAGCCTGCGCCGATGAATCCATGGGGTGCGAATACCAACGAATGGAAGTGTTCATCACCACCACCTTTCAACAACTTTGATGTGCCACCACCAATGGAAAACCCGTACGACCATACAAATTTGGTGTTTGATGAAAAACTCGGTGGCTATCGCGCAAAACAGGTTATTAATAGCTGATTTGAACTTCGAAGCAAGAAGAGGCAGGCGAGACAGCAATGTCCAACAATCATCACAATGAGAATGATCACGGCGGCCATCCGTCGTTTCTGGCGCATCACTTTAGTTCGCCACAACAGCAATACGATGCAGGAAAACTGGGTATCTGGTTGTTTCTGGTTACCGAAGTATTGTTTTTCAGCGGATTGTTTTGTGCTTATGCGGTGTATCGTTTCAATCACCCTGAAATTTTTCGATACGCGCATTTTTTCTTAGATACCACGATGGGCGCCATCAATACGGTGGTGCTTATCCTGAGTAGTTTAACCATCGCCTGGGCTGTTCGCGCGGTGCAGCTCAATCAGCGCCGTTTGGCGGTGGGCATGTTGGTGGTCACCCTGCTCTGCGCTGCGGCGTTTATGGTCATCAAGTACATTGAGTATACCCATAAGTTTCATATGGGGCTTACGTGGGGTGAATCATTTGCGCCGTCTGCTGAAGCGCTTCGAGAAGTTCTCGGTGAGGCGCACGGTGAGGTTTTGGAAAAACCTGCCAACCTCCATTTATTTTTTAGCATCTATTTTTGTATGACGGGTTTGCACGGTATTCACGTGCTGGCAGGTATTGGCGTCATTATTTGGATGATTGTTCGAACGGCGCGCGGTGATTTTTCATCTGAGTATTTTGGTCCGGTGGAATACACAGCTTTGTATTGGCACATTGTGGATCTTGTGTGGATCTTTCTGTTTCCTTTGCTTTATCTCATCGATTAGGAGTGCGTGTTATGTCTTCGCATGACAATGAGACACCCGGCGCGACCCATGCGCATATAGCCCCTATAAGTACGCTGATGGGGACATTTATCGCACTTCTTGTGTTGACCGTTGTCACGGTCGTGGTGCGGTCAATTGATCTCGGTAGCATGAACATCATGATTGCTATGATGATTGCCACCATCAAAGCAGGGCTGGTCGCAGCCTACTTCATGCACCTTGCTTACGATGGTGGTTTTATTCGTGTGGCATTTTTCGCGTCCATTATTTTTATGGGATTATTCCTGGGATTTGCATTGTTGGATACCTCTGAATATCAAGATACTATTCAATGGCATGAAACCTTGAAAGCAAAGGTTCCTACTGAGGGGTCCGCTGCGGACCATGGAAAGTAATTTAATCCCACAGCGTCGCAGTGCTCGTTTGGCGATGGCCATTACCATCGTTTCATTCTCGATTTTCTTTATTACTGCTCTGATCAGCTATGCTGTTGTTTGGAATATTTCCAAGGGTGCGTGGCATCTTGGTGAGGGCGGTGGATTGCCGTGGCCGGTCTATGTGGCGACCGGTATTTTACTCTGCGGTAGCCTGGCAGCAGCCAAGCTTTCTACCGCAGAGCGTGCAGGTAAAAGCTCAGGCGTCCTGCAGAGAGGTTTGCTGCGCTTGGTTCTGCTCGGTATCGCTTTTTTGCTAGTTCAGGCCCTGGCTTGGATGCTTCTTACTGCACGCTTGCTGTCGCCGGCCGCCAAAAACATGGTGGCGTTTACATTTTACATGCTTACCGGCCTTCACGCTTTGCATGTGATTGCAGGTGTTCTGGGAACGCTGATCTTGTGGCGTGTGTATGGAAAAAACTCACATTTTTCTGTCTGGATTGGCCCTTGTGCATGGTATTGGCACTTTATGGATCTAAGCTGGCTGGTGTTTCTCGGTGTCATGGCAGTAACTATGTAAGTTTTTGTGTTACTTTCTTTGTAAATATATCCTGTATATTCAGACAACATTTTATACTTCGCGACGATAATCATACAGTACTCAACGACGGATTTGTTTTGAATAGAGTGTGGGCCTTCGACAAGCCTGCACGATTTTCCTGTGGGATTAAATAGAATGGAAACAAATCTAGATAATAGACGTGATGGTGCTCGGGCAGTAACGCGACGAACAACGATGGTTGATCTGATCGCGTCACAGCAGGTGAGCAGCCAAGCTGAATTGGCGGATCATTTATCGCAGCGTGGGTTCAATGTGACCCAAGCGACGCTGTCGCGCGATCTCAAAGCGTTAGGCATTGGCAAAGTGCCGGCTGCGGATCACGGCTACGTGTATGTTCTTCCTAATCATTCAGTGGAAACAGAGGAGACGAGTATGACGTCGGGATCGCTAGGTGCATTTGTGCGTGAAGTAAAATGCGTGGGTAATTTGGTTTTGGTGCGCACACCCCGCGGTGCTGCAAAGGGCGTGGCCCGTGCACTCGACGACATGGATGTTGAAGGTGTGGCTGGTACGGTTTCGGGTGACGATACTGTCATGGTCGTGACAGCAAGCACCATTGAAGCAGAGCGTGTTCGTAACCGATTGAATCAAATCGTCGGTGCGTCCGCATGATAACTTGCAGACCGGCTTACATATGCATTGATTGAGTTTTGGCGCAGGTGCTTTCGTTCTTATCGAGGAGCGAAAGCGAGGCTATATGTGATATATACCGAGCTTGAGCGACGAAGAGAAAAACGAAATGACTCAGCCAAAAACAATCAATGCATGCTTGAGCCGGTCTAGTACTGTTGGGGTCGGCGTGATCGGCGCCAGCGGCTATGTAGGCTGTGAAGCGGTCCGGATCCTTAGAAGGCACCCTCAAGCAACGTTGTTGGCAGTTGGATCGCGAAGTTTCGCGGAACGTCCTGTTTCGGAAGCATTTCCTGAACTTGATTCCATCGATCTTGCATTCACTGCCCAGGAAGACCCTTTGTGGTGGAAATCACAAGGGGTCGATGTGGTCTTTGCGGCACTTCCCCATGGGGCTTTTGCATCGCGTGCCAGAGCATTTCTTGATGCAGGCATGCGTGTGATTGATCTCTCTGCGGATTTTCGTTTGCATGCTGAGGGCGCATACCCGCGTTTTTACAATCTTGCTCATCCGGATGAAGCCTTGTTGCCGCAAGCGGTTTATGGACTTACCGAATGGGCAAGCGATGAACTTGCCAATGCACGTTTGATTGCCAATCCGGGCTGTTATCCTACAGCGTCGTTGCTTGGTATTTTGCCCATTGCGCAAGCGGGACTTTGGTCTGGCGGCGCAATTGTTATCAATGCCATGTCTGGGGTGACCGGAGCGGGGCGTGTGGCAAAATTGGAAACACATTTTGTCGAGTCTTCGGGTGATCTGGGACCGTACAAAGTGGGTGAAGTGCATCAACATCGTGGTGAAATTGAAGAAACCATAGCACGCCATACGGGTGTGCCATCGTTTTCATTGGTTTTTAACCCGGTGTTGGTACCTACAGCACGTGGGATCCTCGCGATGATTTCGATTCCACTTACTGGCCCAATTTCCCAGGCCGATGCACATGGGATTTATTCCGAGTGTTATGGTGATGCGGCATTTGTGCGTGTGTTGTCGGGCGAGAAATTACCGCATACGCGGTATGTTCGTGGCTCCAATCGTTGCGATATCGCAGTGCGCGTGGTGGACGGTGGACGCATGCTGCAGGTGTATTCAGTCATCGATAATTTGCTGAAAGGTGCGGCTGGACAAGCCGTACAAAATTGGAACGCAAGCGAAGGCTGGCCCGAAGATCTGGGGCTGTCTCGTGATGCATGGACATTTGTGTAGGGGCGGTTTGCGAACCGGCCGTGCGATTGGCATTTTCAATGAGCGTTTACAATCTCGATAATTTCTCCAAGGGCACGCGAAAGCCACGTCCATGGGTCGTTAAAGTGGGCGGTCGTCTGGTGGACGATCCCTCCATTCTTGCGCAATTGGCCCGTGCATGTGCCGACGCAGAGCGCCCTTTGGTGGTTATCCATGGAGGCGGTGCGCAGGTTACCGCTTTGCAGGAAAAATTTGGGATCGAAGCCAAGTTTGTAGAGGGCCGAAGATTTACGCCACCTGAAGAAATGGCAATCGTTGAAATGGCCTTGAATGGTATGGTCAATCCGATGGTCGTGCGCGCTTTGCTGCAAGAGGGTGCTCATGCTGTCGGAATGTCCGGTTGTGATGCACGCATGGTGACATGTGAGCGCATAGCAAGCCTCGGTGCTGTTGGGACGCCAACACGTGTACACACCGAACTTTTAGAAACGTTGCTTGCGGCCGATTTTATTCCTGTGATCTCATCGGTGTGCATGGCGGCCGATGGATTGCCGGTGAACGTCAATGCCGATGAATTGGCCTGCGCCGTGGCAGCGGCTTTGGAAGCAGAGCGTTTGCTTTTGCTGTCCGATGTGCCGGGTGTGCGTGTTGCAGGCGAAGTTCAGTGCGAAATTTGGGATGCTGATATCGAAGATCTGATTGCTGCCGGAGAAATTACCGGCGGAATGGTACCAAAACTGCGATCTTCCCAAGCTGCGACTGCATTGGGTGTTGACGAAGTGCGCATTGCGGGGTTTGAAGGGGAACCTCTCGATGCTATTGGGGGGACGAGTATTCGCGCCCGCCGTCTTCGTCCATCGAATGTGCGGCCGCTCTTGCGGGAGATCAAAGGTGGCCTCTGAATCTGAACTCTTTTTACCTATTTTAGCACTTCCGCGTACCATGCTTGTGCGTGGTGCTGGCTCATATGTTTGGGATGATCACGGCAAGCGCTATCTTGATTTTACATCGGGCATCGCTGTGCTCGCCCTTGGACATTCCCATCCTGCGGTCACCCAAGTGATTGCAGAACAGGCGGCAACGCTTGTTCATTGCTCCAATCTTTATGTCACAGAACCCGTGGTGCGTTTGGCTGAAATGCTTAAAACAGCTTCATTTGCTCATCGCTTGTGGTTTACAAACAGTGGCACCGAATCTATTGAGGCCGCGCTCAAATTTGTGCGTTTGCATGGCCACACGCAGCGAGTTAGCAAAAAGAAGATCATTGCATTCAAAGGCGGCTTTCACGGGCGCACGACCGGTGCGGTGTCGATTACCTATCAGCCCGCCTATCGCGAGCCGTTTGGTGAACTTCTTTCGGATGTTTTATTTGCTGAATTTAATCAACTTGAGACTGTCGCAGCGCTCATGGACGACGATGTTTGCGCGATCTTTGTCGAACCCATTCAGGGCGAAGGTGGTGTGCACGTTGCAACCCATGAATTTTTGCAAGGGCTTCGGGCTTTATGTGACCGCCATGACGCACTGTTGGTGTTTGATGAGATCCAATGTGGGATGGGACGCACGGGCAAAATGTTTGCATACGAACATTCGGGTGTGATCCCTGATTTGATGGCACTGGCAAAGCCGTTGGCAGGTGGCTTGCCACTGGGCGCTATTTTGGCCAATGAGAAGGTCTCGCGGCTGCTGAAGCCAGGATTTCATGGTTCCACGTTTGCCGGCGGGCCCTTGACCACGGCGGTGGGGTGTAAGGTATTCGAGCTGATTTCCACACCAGAATTTTTGGCCAATGTGCAATCTCATGGGCAATATCTTGAAGAGGGCTTGCAAGCGATTGCATCTCGTGGTTCTAGCTTCATGGATCAACGCGGCCTCGGCTTAATGCGGGCATTGGTTATTCGAGATCCTGAAAAGCTGACACCGGCATCGGTGGTGCAGCTTGCGGCAGAGCGAGGTTTGTTGCTTACACGTGCTGGCAATGATGCGGTGCGAATTTTGCCGCCTCTGAATTGTACCCGTGAAGAAATTGATGAGGCCTTGGCGATTCTAGAGACGATGTAAAAAAGCGAGGTGAAGCGTGACATCTGGCGAACATAGCGATGGCGGAAAAGCACTTTGGGGGGGTGGTTTTTCCGAAAACATGCACCCAGCACTTCAACGCATTTCTTTCTCCATGACCCAAGATTTACCCCTCGCCATTGCTGATTTAATTGCTTCCGGTGTTTACGCGCGCGCGCTTGCACAATGTGGTGTTCTTTCGGATCTTGAAGCATCCGAGTTGGACACAGGGCTTGCTGCATTGCTTGCCGATTTTCAATCGGGTGCGTGGATCCCCGATGCAAATGCAGAAGATATTCATACCGCCATCGAAGCCGAGCTCACGGCGCGTTTGGGCGATGTTGCAAAAAAATTGCATACTGGAAGAAGTCGCAATGATCAGGTGAATACCGCTTTTCGTATGACGGTGGCTGATAGGCTTACGGGCATTCTTGATGATGTTCGAACGCTGCAATCTGAAATTGTGAATCGTGCATCGGCCGATATGGACACGTTAATGCCTGCGTATACGCATTTGCAACGTGCACAACCGGTGCGTTTGGCACACTGGTGTATGTCGATGTTTTGGCCGCTGCAACGCGATATTGAACGCTTGCTGCAAGCGCGTGCGCGTGCACTGGAATCGCCTTTGGGTGTTGGTGCCATCAGCGGTCATCCCTTTGGTATTGATCGCGAATGGATCGCCGATGAACTTGGCTTTGAAAGCGTGACGCAAAATAGCATTGATACGGTCGGTGATCGCGATTTTGCGGTTGAAGCCGTGTTTGCATGCACGATGTTAAATGTTCATTTGTCGCGTTTTGCCGAAGAGCTTTCGTTGTTTAGTTCGGCTGAGTACGGATTTATCACGTGGCCTGATTCACTTGCGACAGGCTCAAGTTTGATGCCCAACAAAAAAAATCCGGATCTCGTAGAACTTGTGCGTGGGCGATGTGCAGGTGGTATCGGTGATTTGGTAAGTTTACTGACGTTGGTGAAGGGTCTTGCGCTTGGATATCAGCGCGACTTGCAAGAAGACAAACCCCCTGTGTGGCGTTCTACATGGCTTGCTGCAACGGGTGTGCAGGCCATGAGCGCTGCCATTGCGGGTATTGTGTTCAATCATCCGCGTTTACTTGCAGCCTTGAGTGACGATCTGTTGGCCACTGAAATTGCAGATCTTCTTGTTGTGCAAGGGATCCCATTTCGTGATGCGCATAGCGTGGTTGCAAATATTGCGGCGCAAGCGCGTGCGCATGGCATTGGATTGCGGGATGTGGCGCAGCATCCAGGATGTTCGCTTCCGGCACCGATCACAGCGCAAATGCTCTCTGGGCTTTCTCATGAAGATGCCGTGGAACGCCGTGACAGTATCGGTGGAACCGCAAGGATCGCTGTGGAGAGACAGATCACACGCGCCAAAGTGCTCTTAAGTGTAACGCACGGGTAATGATGTCAACGTACGGATGATGATGAGGTAAACCATGGGCTGCCGCGCAAAGCTTGTGTTGGAAGATGGAACGGTATTTACGGGCGAGCGTTTTGGCGCTGAGCGCGATATTGCCGGTGAAGTTGTTTTTAACACATCGATGATGGGTTATCAGGAGATCTTGGGTGATCCTTCATATGCCCAACAAATGGTTGTGATGACTTATCCGATGATAGGCAATTACGGCATTGTTCCTGAAGATTTCGAATCTCCCAAATCCTATTTGACGGCGATGCTCGTGAAAGAGTGCAGCCGTATGGCGAGCAATTGGCGTCATCGCATGTCGTTGCAGCAATACTTAAAAGAAGTCGGTGTGGTGGGGCTGTCAGGGTTTGATACCCGCGCCCTTGTTCGTCACTTGCGTACCGCAGGTGCTATGCGCGGTTATATTGGCAGCGCCGATGAAACCGATGAATCTTTGCGTGCGAAGGCACTTTCATCACCTGAGATGGCCGGATGCGATTTGGCCAAAGTAGTAAGTACCCGCGAGTCGTATGCTTGGACACGCGGAAGCGATGTGTTGGCAGCAGCACCGGGTGGCCTTAGGGTCACATCATCATCGACATTTCGTGTCGTCGCTTATGATTTTGGTTTGAAGCGCAATATTCTGCGTCGTTTGGTGGATGTGGGATGTCAGGTGACGGTTGTTCCTGCAGATACAACGGCTGAAGTGGTGTTGGCGATGAAACCCGATGGTGTGTTTCTCTCCAACGGTCCTGGGGATCCAGAACCTGTGACATATGCTGTCGCAAACATCAAAAAGCTGATCGGAAAAGTCCCTATTTTTGGCATTTGCTTGGGGCATCAGCTGTTGGCGATTGCTTGTGGTGCCAAAAGTTACAAACTTAAATTTGGGCATCGTGGTGGCAATCACCCGGTGATGGAATTGTCGACACGCAAAGTAAATATCACAGCGCAAAATCATGGTTTTGCGATTGATCCTGCAACATTGGATCCAGCGGTGGCCTACGTCACCCATGTTAATTTGAATGACCATACGGTTGCGGGGATCCGCTTAAAAAACGCGCCAGCGTTTGGCATCCAATACCATCCTGAAGCGGCTCCTGGCCCCCAGGATGCAGGGCATTTGTTTGAACGATTTGCAATAATGATGCGTGAAGGAGTTGCAGGCTATGCCACGTCGAAATGATATCCAGCGGATCATGGTGATTGGTTCAGGTCCTATTGTGATCGGCCAAGCATGTGAATTTGATTATTCCGGAACCCAGGCGATCAAAGCGTTGAAGGATGAGGGTTTTTTCGTCATCTTGATCAACTCCAATCCTGCGACGATCATGACTGATCCAGAATTGGCTGATCGTACATACATCGAGCCGCTCACTGTTGAGTATGCCGAAGCGATTATTGCCAAAGAAAAACCGGATGCAATTCTGCCGACGGTAGGTGGACAAACCGCGCTGAATCTTGCGCTCGAATTGTCCAATCGCGGTATTTTGGAAAAGTACAATGTGAAGCTTATCGGTGCGAGTGCAGAAGCCATTCGCATTGCCGAAGATCGCAGTGAATTTCGGGATGCGATGTTAGATATCGGTCTTGAAGTACCTAAGTGCGCCATTGTGAACACGCTTGAAGATGGCATGGCATTTGCGGATGAGAGCGGTTATCCCGTGGTGATCCGTCCGTCATTTACGTTGGGCGGAAGCGGTGGTGGCATTGCGTACAATCGCGATGAGTGTTTGGAAATTATGCAACGTGGTTTGGATGCTTCACCGACGACTCAGGTGCAGGTCGATGAATCGTTGCTTGGATGGAAAGAATACGAACTTGAGGTCATGCGCGATCTCAATGACAACGTTGTGGTGATTTGTTCCATTGAAAATATCGATCCGATGGGCGTGCATAC
>SXGR01160457.1_pt1 | contig 80184 bp, 120 predicted proteins | sample 3174711 | NCBI WGS metagenome assembly SXGR01 (sample SAMN11356860, study PRJNA531348) | freshwater metagenome | isolation source: freshwater sample F1-60 | place: China: Fuxian Lake, Yuxi | collected 2017-12-25 | reverse complement strand
CAGAATTCAAACGAGATTGGCCGGAATCGAATCCATTCGGACAACACAAAGACTCGCGACATGCTCCGGCTGGTTGGGTATCAATGAAGGATCTTGATGTTCCAGAAGAGGACCGTTGGGCTTTGATATCCAAGTGCGACATCAACCGATACTGGTCAGCAATGATCGGCGTATTTCGTGGCCAGCTTCGTGGGTGGTTTTGTGAGATTGCTGGTGCGCAATCGATACTGCATCAGGAGAATCCCGAATATCCCGACACGGGAGTCCCTGTTGGTCCCGGTTGGTGGCAAGGAAATCGTGAAAAGTTTCATGAACAGGTTCGCCATCACTGTCACTCTTGTGGTGTTCCCCTTCGCGGATACGGGAGTTTGGCACAGGATGAATCTGGTGTGGAACAAGTGAGTGCATCCCACGCGGATATCTATAAAATAAAGAAGCCCAAAAGACTTCTTCAAATTGTGGACACACGCGAACAATTGCAGGAACAGTCGTTACGATCGTTTGTGGATTACATTGGCAATGCGAAAGGTGCATAATGGACCCGGATTTTCCAAAAGCGATGCTGCCCAACATTGAGAAATTTCTGGAGCAGGATCATCATCGACCCCCCGGCTACAACATCTACGATGATGTATTTGATACGTCGTGCTTTTATCCGTTGCAACGCAAGCGCGAATTGGCGACAATGATTGCAACGGCAAGAGATGCTAATCCAAAAGTGATCTATGAAATTGGGGCGGACAAGGGAGGTAGTCTGTACCATTGGTGCAAGTGCTTCCCTTTGGTTGAGAAAATAATTGCTTGCGAAATTCGTGGCACACCTTATCGTTATTTGTTTGAGAAAGCGTTTCCTGAGATCAAATTTTTGTGGATCGAAGGGAGCAGTTACGACAAAGAGAACGTGGAGCGGGTTGTAGCATTTTTGGGTGAGAAGGAATTGGACGTTCTGTTCATTGATGGGGACAAGTCGGCTTTCCATGTAGATTTTGATATCTATCAACCCATGATGGCAGACACTGGAATCGTGTTTATGCACGATATCCGAGACGATGGTCCGCGACAGTCATTTGAACTACTCCAAAAAAGGGGATGGAAAGCAGGAATCATTTTGGATGAATCAGAAGCTCATGAGGCAGTTGCTCGTGAAAAAAGAGGCGAGCCACTTACAAGCGAACATGAGTATTGGCTTCGATACTGGAAAGGCGCGTCATGTGGTGTCGGCGTGTTTAGGATGAGCTGATGAGAGCAATTCTGGTGGCCGTTGATTATACTGACATAGTGAAGGTAACAATTCCGTACAATCGTCATCACTTTACAGACATGATGATTGTTACCTGTTACAGAAACAAGGATGAACTCAAAACTTTTGCAAAACAGAACGATTGCATCTTGTATGCAACTAACGCATTCTACGATGATGGCGCAATCTTTAATAAGTGGAAAGCACTGGAAGAAGCATTGACGGCATATGGACGATATGAATGGATGTGTCTGCTCGATGCTGACATACTCTGGCCAAAAGATTTTGGGACTTGGTTGCCCAACCTTGGTTGTCTCTATGTTCCAAGACGAAGAATCTTTCCAGACGTGTCGCAACCTATCCCGCAAGAACCTTATTGGCCTTCGTTTCCACTTCCAATGAAAGACGAAGAGTTTGCTGGGTACAGTCAGATTTTCCATGCAGCAGATTCGCATGTTGGCCCTAGACCATGGCATGAAACGAACTGGGTGCATGCTGGTGGAGCGGATTCGTTCTTTTGGCAAAAGTGGCCCAAGAGTCAGCGTGTTCGCCCACCCTTTGAAGTTCTCCACCTCGGCCCAATTGGTCTTAACTGGTGTGGACGAGCCACGCCTTTGATCAGTGGAGAAGTTCTTCCGGAAGCGGAAGAACGAAAACAAAAACTACAGTCGTTTATTCAACAGCGAAGAGGTCGCGGTCCTGAGCGGTATCAGAAAGAACGGATTCCATGAAGAGAACAGAATACGCGGTTGGTGTCATGGTATCCCCGCGACCGGTGTCCACCGTGCAGATAACCCTGTCTGGATTGCATCAGAATGGCCTGACACCACGTTTGTTTTTGGAACCCGGATCAACCCCCATCCCGGAGGTCTTTGGGCTTCCACGGCCCGCCACGGCGGGCGGGCAACCCTACTTTCCGGGGTGCGTCTCAAGTCCTTCCGGGAGAATGGGCAACTTCCAGAACTACGTGCAGATGATGGCAGATCTTCTGTACTACGAACCGAATGCTGAAGCGTACCTACTTTGCGAAGACGACGCACGGTTGTGTCATAGTATTATGCCATTTCTTGATCACGTATTATGGCCGCACCATCGCTGCGGTGCAGTAAGCTTGTACGCCCCAAGGATGTTCACATACGGAAGTCCATTCCCTATGTGCAAACATATTCTGCGAGAGAATACCGTAGGAGGATTGGCGACTGTTTTCCGACCAGAAGTCGCCAAACAAATGATCGCCCATCCAATTACAAAAAACTGGAAGGGCGACAAACGGCAGCAGAAGGGCGTTGCCCCTTGGGAGCGAAAAGGCTCTGACGCATGGATTGGGAATGTGGTCAACGCGATGGGGTGGGGTGTTTATGCCTTCACCCCTTCGCTTGTTGACCATTACGTTCCGGAAGGCGTCGCAGATAATTCCAGTGTACAGAATGGTCCGGCACGTGGCGCACGGACTTCGCTGGATTACGTGGGCGACAAAGCAGACCTATGGGGCATTTTTGGTCCCTATCTCGACATGCTCCATTCGTAAATGTTGATACATGAGAACGGCCCCACGGACAATGCCTGCCTGCAGATCGGCTTCGCAGCGGGTTACACGGATTCGTAGTTGTTTGCGGTTTGGATTGAACGAATTACTGTACTCAATGGCGAGGTCTGGCCAGACCTGTTTTAATACTTGTACCGTATCCAGCACTAACTCGTTTGCTATGAATCCTACGCTGCGACAAACTAATTGATCTTCACTACAGTCCCGCATTGCAGTTCTTCCATATGGGTGACTAGAATAAACTGGATACCGATTTCGCTTGCCAATTGCTCAATCAGTTCTCGAATTTGGTCGCGATATTCAGCACTCACGAATCGAAACGGTTCATCAAGAATCAAAACCTGTCTGGGTCCAGGTTTCTGCATCAGCAAGGCTGCGATGCGTAATGCAAAGCTGGCGATGTCAACCACACCCCCGCCAGTAGACGACATAGGGTCCAGTTCCATTCCATTTCGTAGAAACACAAAGGACACCTGTGTTCGTCCTGCGTTCTGTTCGAACTTCAAACGAAATGTGTACGGATCCTGGAAGACAGCGGACAAACACTTGGTGACCATATTCCCAAGATGCTCATAACACATCTTCTGTGTGGCCGACACCATATCCTGAACAATGATACGGGATTCCTGAATCGTATCCAGAAGATCCTTCGCTTCCGCAGTTGTTCTTTTAGATTGTGTCAGGTTCGCTTTCAACATTTGTCGGGTTTCGGCAATGCCTGTCAGTTTACGCGACCACAGCTCAATTTCAATATCAAGTCGCGTCGTTTTTGAGCAAGCTGCCAAAGCGTTCATTAAATTCTTTGAGTTCGGCGTCAAGTGCTTCCTCCTGTTCTTTCAGGACTTCGTTAAGTCTTACCAGTTTACGGCGACCTTCTTTTAGCGAATCAACCTGAAAATCTTCTTTGAGAACTTTCATGGTTTGCTTGTGAAGTGTCTGTCGTTCAATGACAGCACGCTTCACGTCCTCAATCTGACTCATTAATTTTTTGTATTCGTTAGGCTTCATCGAGCAAACACTTTCTCAGATATTGACGAACGTTTTCGGACACACTTGTTTTTTCTAAGTAGCGAGCAACCACATGCTGAAAATCTATGTTCGTTTCTCCAAGTGCGGACAGTCCGTGAATATATTGTTTTAGTTCTTCATTGGCGACGCGCATCTCTTCGCTTTGTTGCTCTGTTAGATGAACATCACCAGAAATATCCAGGCGATATGGCACTACATGATAATCATTGTACACTAATCCGACGCATGGGTGATGATCAATCTGATCTTTCGTTCTTCTGTAGAAACCTCCACAGTTGTAGACGTTATTCGTTTTGTCGTAAAAGTGGATATGGTTGTCGCCAGAGACAACCAGTTTAGAGTCGTATTTGATTGCGATCTGTTTAGTGTTGCCCCCTTCTGCTGCGTCCTTATACGACTTGCCGGGCATCCAGACATATTCATGGATCAGACTCACTCCAAAGAATTCTTCGCCTTTTCTTTTGGGTGGTTCCGAACCCCATGCAAATCCTCTCCACCCGATTCTGTTCTCGTCTTCTCCTCCAGAAATGTCTCGTATGGTGTTTGCGTAATTGATCGTCCCATATGCTGATCTGTCCAGTTCTTCAAAATTGTGAGAGGGCATATCATGCTGCCCTGGGATCGTTATCATCATGGGCAGCGTGTTGATGGCGAAGTTGATCAGTTCTGCCGGTGCATTCCACTTGTCGAAGATGTCTCCTGCACAATAGATGATCGTATCATCCAGTCTGGACTGCAGATCCGATAGTTCGATCAATTGTCGTTTCATGGCTTCATACCAGTCAGGCTCGCACGATCGCCAGATTGGGGGTTTGTGCGACAGGTGCAGATCACTGCAAACAATCCCAATCAACTCTGTTCCATGACAGCCCCGCATTTCGGACAAGTCATGCTTGAGGTTCGTCTTGTCGAAATACGCTCTGTGTGTTCTTTTTGTTGGCACAGTTGTTGGCACTTCTTCGCTTCTTTCTTTAGTCGCGTGTACTCTTGCAGGAGTTTGTCAATTTTTGTGTCTTCACTTGCTTGCAGCATGTTACTTAGACGAGTAATGCCCTGCCGCATTGAAACCAGCACAGCCGCTTTTTTCTCTATGCCGTTTGCGTCAGACAGGGCCGTCTCCGCGTTTTGTTTGCTTCCGTGGGTCTTTGTGCCCCTTTCCAGCAAAAAACGGAGCCTTGCTATCTGCTGCTTTGTTTCGTGGGCTGCTGTCTGCAGGGCTTCTATTCGCTTGAATACTTTCTGCGCATCCGGCACCCATTCTAGTTCCTTCAAGTTCTTTTCAATGTCCCCCCGCCTTTCCTGTTCGTATTTGTACCGTGATTGTGCTTCACGCTCATCTCTGGATACTCTGGACATCATTTTGTCCATGAGGTCCATATTGATGACGGCGTTCAGTTGGCGACCAACTTCAGCAGAAGACAACGATAACCAGAAGCTCGCATCATGCTGTTGTTGGAAGTTGATCGTTCCAATGTTCAGCAGGTCCGCAATGGTGTCAGGAACTTTCGTTCCGAATCCCTGATACTTCTGGTCATCCAACTGGTAGGTATTGGCTTCGCCTTTGGTCCGTTTGATTTTGTGTTCATCAACGAATAAAGAGACGGAGCATTCCTTTGCTCCGTCTCTTACAAAAGCATCGCCTCTTGGCTGATTCAGAGTAACCCAGCGAAGTGCTCGAATAATAGCCGACTTACCTGCATCAGTCCTCCCTACGATCGTTGTAATCTGACCCAGCGGCACAATCAGTTTTTTGTGTTTCTGAAAGTTTCGCAGAATCAGTTTATTCAGCATCTTCGCCTACTTCTTCCTCTGACCAATCGTCGTTGTCATCGTTTGCCATTCCATCGTATTCAATTTTGGATCGATTGTCGTATGTTACTTCCAAAAGAATTTGAAGATAATGGATGGCTTTCCTGATATCGCTGGAACCTTCTCCCCCGGCATTATCATGTCGCATGATATATTTCAGAGCCGAGAACTCGCAAATACCTAAGTCATTTGCTAAGGCGATTTCAACGGGCTGAATTTTTAATGACTTGTAATGCGATCCACCGTGCTGAATTTCCAGTACAGACTTCATTCTGCCCGCAGCGGAATTCGAAGTCTCTTGAGTTTTGCTTGGCATTCTTCTCTTTCTCGTTTGTTGGTGATATGTGACAGAGACATTGTTTGAACGGCTTCAATTTCCGTTAAAGACAAAGTCATTGCGGACAGTCGATAATCAACGAACGCTTCCCACGCTATTGGGAACAGGTGTTCTACGATGCTCGCTATGGCATTGGCGTACTCTCTGATTTCCTGCTGGGCATGACTGTCCATTCGGAGAAACAAGAAGTTGAACAAGTTGCGAAGATCAATCTTCCAGTACGCCTCTGTGTACGTGGAGAGTGGAAGATCCTTCCTTGCCTGTTCACGAGCAACACCCATGGCCAATCGTTGCTTGTAGATTGTCTGGGCGTACTCCTGAAACTCAGCCTCTCTTTTTGACAAGAGTTCGCAGTCTGTAAGAAACAGTAGTGGATCAGCACTTCCTTGTTTGTTCGTCGTTGATTGACTTCGCCATACACGTGCCTTCTCCATGGAATCAATGGCTGGGGCGTATCGTGTTGAAGTTTCATTGACATTCGCCGTTCGATGCCTGATCCATTGTCTCCAGGTATCCATAGGGACACGAACCAGAAACTTTAGTTCGCACATTTCGAACGGCGTTCCATGGTGATGCCGCATCATGTAGCGAATCAAGTTTCGATCGTCTGCCATCGAGTAGGTAGATTCTTCGTCGCGTGTATCATTTCTGTAGGATACACGAGCCGCCTGCACAATGGCCTGATCATCCCCCATCACGTCAACCAGACAGACGAATCCATCTGTTCCAACCGGGTACTTCTCCCAGAATAAGTTACTTGTCATTTGCACGCTTTCTTGATTTTGTCTTCATACTCGATTTCTACTGCCAAAGCAGAACAAAATAAATCGGCTGTTTTGACACATTTTCGTTTTGTTTTGTACATTTCGCTTGTTACCAATATCTTGTGATTCTTTGCAGAACAAATCACAAAATAATACTCACCGCTCATTGCGCGTTTTACGACTACCGAAAACATGTTCATTGCTTACCCTTTTCTTGTAAATGGACTTGATTATCTTTTCGTCTTCGATTCCAATCACTTTTGGCGGATGATCTAACATCCGCATTACGAATCTTAATTCACTCTGATGTAACCCCCTTCCACATTTGTCAATTTCATCGATCATCTCAAACAAGGTTTCGGTTTTATCGTCCTTGGTCATTTTTGTGCTTCCAGTGCTTTGGTTGTCTCTTTGATTGTCTTCCTGAAGAAAATGACCACACAGGCTTTGACGAGTTCTTTATGGTCAACCATGTCCCAAAATCTTTTGGCCATGCTCATTTCTTCTTCAACCGCTGCAACGTCTTCGTCTGTGATCTGTAACGATTTCTTTTCCACAGTAAGAGCATTTCATGGGTTGTCTTTCAAGCGGGTGTCAGGTTCGATTGTCACGGTGACTTTGACGGGAGTTCCGTTATCAATCACGTCAAATGCTTTGAGATTAGCGATAAAGATTTCCCGTAGGTCTGGTCTGGAGGCGAAGATTTTGTTCCATCGCCAATGCCATTAGTTCTCGCAGCAGTTCTACCCAATAAGCGGGTGTCATTCTTGAGCCAGTTTGACACGGTTTTCGATCAGGAGGTTAGCGATTTCGTTGACATCGTTTCGGGTGATTCGCTTATCGGCGATACCTTGAGCGATGAAAGCGGCGACCAATCCGGGGTGATCTTCGCCCAGAATTTCGATAACTTCGGTATGTTTGTCATCTTTCCAGAGTTGGAACAGGTCGGCCAGTTTCCAATCATAGACGATGGTTTTCACTTCAAAGCGAGTATCCTTGTAATCTCGCATGAGGGGGCCGATTTGGCTTAGCGTCTTGGTGTAGAGCGGTTGAAAGGCATTGCCGATGGGGGTGAGTCGGTATCGGTAGCCTTTGTCGTGCATCAATTGATCGTGAACGGATTGATCGACCATTTGCGTTGTTCCTTTGGAGTGAGTTGGTGTTTACGACTTACAAGCGGGTGTCAATCGGGTGAGGAGTTCTGTCGTTTCGGCGTTTCGGTTCATTCGTCGTGCTTTCTTGGAATCAGAATGCGTATCCCGGCTTCCTTCATCGCCTTGTTGCATTGTGCGCGAGTAAAGTCGCAAAACTTTTTATTCAAAATCATGTTGGCGATCTTCCTTCCTTCCGGTTGAAGCTCCTGCACAACTCGCCACCATTCCAAAGCCCCCTCCATTGGCTGATATTTATTGAATTGCAACCCAGTCAAGACAACGAATAAACTTCTGGGGGTCGTCGACAGCATTGGGTTATGCAATTGTTTCAAGTGAGCAGACTTTAGACGATACACTCTATTGGGGTCCAGTGCCGCACAGATATACACCTGTGACCAAGGATGTTCTTTCAGAAAGCTCACAAGAAGTTCATGCCGTTCTTCGTCTGCTTTGATGTATTTCAACGAATCGTAAAGAGCACGAATAATCAGAAGTTCAGCGTCGCGTGTACGAAATTGCAGATTGCTGTGTTTGACTCTGGCATCTTTAACCGCCTTTTTATTCGCGTTTGGTTCCAACATCAAAGGTTCCGTACAAACGTTGACGATTTCAAGTTCTGGACAAAAATACTGAACTTTTCCATTTGGGTATTCCGCCAAGTACAGCAGATTCTTTTTATCGTATCGCACTTTTGCTGTTTTGTGTTCTCGATTGATAATCAAACGACAGTCAACACAGAACTGCACACCTTTGTACTCGTTATGGGGAAAACCACCGATCCAGCCTATTTGTGCCCCACCACATTCATTACAAACCTTCAATGGTTTCACGCTTGAGCGCTTTCAAATGATTTGGTGTGATTTTTTCCAACCATTGATCCAGGGGGCTGCCGTATACAGAACCGCCTTGAAGTCGCAGCGACGGCAATTTTAATCCTATGGTGTTTGGAATATTTACCAGTTTGATTTTTGTTGCCGCACACCAAAAATCACGAGGATAGTAGATCATCGTTTCTCGACGATCTTTTTTGTGGATAATGAGCCAGTACGGGGTTCCCGCATTCTTTGCAGAACGATGTGCCTGTTCAATGAAGTGCATGAATGGCTGCAACTTCGCACCACTGGGGGCATCGATCAGACTGGATAAGGTCGCTTCTTTGTATCCTCGTTTCAGTTCGACCGTAAACAGATCGATGAATGGTTGTCCGATCGGATTGGTGGCCTGCATATCGCCATCTTGTCCGAACGTCTTTCCTGTCCCACGTCTCTGCCTTTGTGTGGCTCGTGCGCCGGAACCGGCGGTCCTCCAGAAGATATCATCTGTCTTTCCTTTGGACCACCAAAGCGATAGCTGTTTGCAGATCTCGCGTTCGAAATTGCCGCCCTTCTGTTTATTGTTCGCCATTTCAATCCCTGAATCTGGGTGCTGTTTTAATCAACGAAGTCATACCGTACTGTTTCGCAATTTTCCGCCAACTAGTTTCGTTTCGAATATCTTTCTGTATGTGGCATTCAGGTGTACTGGGGAAGGGCAAGGAAGTCAATCGTAAATTGTTTCGCACTAAATCTTTCGCCGCTCGAATCTGTTCCGTCTTTTTCCCTTCTTTCAGTGTGTTCGCTACAAATCTTGCTGCGGTCTTTTCGCCAACTCCGGGCACTCCCGGAATCGAATCAGACTTGCATCCAGCAATTGCTTTCACCAATGCCCATTGTGCAGCACCCACTTCCCATTCTTTTGTGAATTGCTTATTGTTCACCATTTTCTGTTGTGTGGGGTTCCAGATTCTGATACGAGCATTCAGAATCTGGTAAAGATCCTGATCGGCAGATACGATTATTATTTCTTCGTCTTTGTTGATGTAGCAAAACGAAGCAATCATATCATCCGCTTCGTGCCCTTCTTCATGGAAGATATTGCGGAATCCAAGATATGGCAAAATGTCCTGTCGCAAGATATTGATTTGTGTGACCATCAAAATGTATTTGCGACGTTCTTCCTGAGTCATTTCGTTACGCTTCTTTTCTCGATCACTTTTGTACCCCGAGAAAAGTTTCTTTCTGTGCGACTCTTTGGAGTCAAAACAGAAAGCGATGTTTTTTGTATCAAACTGATTCTCCAGCGACAGCACGTCTTTCAAGAGACCAAAGATACTCCCCGTGGGAATATCATTGTGCGTCAGATCTCGCATTCCTGTGTGGTAGTTCCTCCAGCACAGGTAATTCACATCCAGAACCAGCCACTTAGACATAGCGGGGTTTCCTGTTGGGTCTCATTGCTTCTCGAAGGCCAGTCCACACTTCGCCCACAATCTCAGCCAGTCTGTACTCACCATTCTTTTTTTCTTCAATCAGGCGAATCAACGATTCTCGCTTAAGTTTCTCTTCTGAAAATTCCGGAGCAGAAATCGTTGGCCCACTCTTTTTCCAGTGCTCGTTGTCTGTCAGCCAGTCAATACACGAACCAATATCATCGAAGCCATATCCGGCCAGAATGGGGATGTCCACTGCGCCGACATGATCGCTATGCCGATTCTTTCGTATATCCATCTGGACATTGATTCCGTACTTTCGTTTCTTCCCTTTGATTTTTTTCGTCAGTGTTTTCTTCACACTGGTCCAGATCTCAGAGGTCGCATAGAACTTCAGGGCACGACCACCGCTGCGAGTCTTTTCGGCAAAGCCCATTCCCAGATTGTCACGAGTCTGAACCACGATGATGAGAATGCTGCCGTGTTCCTTCATGGGATTCAATAGTCGTCGGAGTTTGCTGGAATTGATCTTCGCCTTTCCATCGGACATCTCCCCGGTAATGGCTTTGCCCGATTGAATCTCCTGTTCTGTCTTTTCCTCTTTCTGCATTTCCTGACGGGTGGTCAGAGCGTCGATCGAGTCCAGAATGTAGAGACACGGCCCCTTCTTGAAGCTCTGGCGCGCGTGGCTGTAAAAATCCTCCAGATACTCGGACGCCATCGGCTGCCCGTCCTCGGTGTATGCTGGGGCTTCCAGCCGCGTGGCAACCGCTTTCCCGAAATACTTGATGACGTCGAACTTCATCCCGTACTCGGTGCAGTTATAGATGAATCGATAGTCATTGAACGATTCATCGATACTGGCTTGAGCAAAGGCGTTCATCGTGAAGAACGTCTTGCCTGATTGGGAGTCTCCCACCAGAAGATAGTAGAGACCTTTTTCGTATCCGCAGAACGGATTGTCAGTCAGGCCACAATTCAGCATTGTAGAACCCGTGCTGAGAAAGTTAGCAGGGTCCATCGTATATTCAGGGGTTTTTCTTCGCATTAACTTCTTCACCTGATCTATGTCAATCATCTGTACTCACTAAAAAAGGGCGACATCCTTGTCGCCCGCCCCTTTACTCGTTTACTTACGTCCTTTGCCAATCGGTTTCTTCGCCGACTTCTTTGGCGGTTCGTCGTCGTCATCATCGTCGTCGTCGTCGTCATCGTCGCCGCCGAATGCTTTCATAAAAGCATCGTCATCCTCATCATCATCATCATCGTCGTCATCGTCGTCATCGTCTTTAGCAGGCTTTTTCTTTCCTACGCTCTTTGCCGAAGCCTTGCTTCCAGCTTTTCGATTTTTCTTGTCATCCTCCTCGTCATCCTCCTCATCATCGTCATCTTCATCTTCATCTTCTTCATCATCGTCTACTTTCTTCTTGGGTTTGCCAACTGGTTTCTTGGCAGCAGGTTTCTTCACAGGAATGTCGTCGTCATCATCTTCATCTTCATCGTCGTGGTCGTCGTCATCATCGACAGGTTTCTTAGTGGATTTTGCCACTGGTTTCTTTGCCGGTTTCTTATCGTCATCATCTTCATCATCGTCATCCGTCTTTGGTTTGCCTGCTGGTGTTGTCTGGAAGTAAGCATCGGCAAGTTCATCATAAGACGGAATAGCAATAATCGTATCAACGTCGATTTCGTGATTAACCGCTTCCTCTGGAAGCGGTTCCTTCCGTGCCTTGAAGGCAATGGAAGAACACGGATACCAGCTTTTCGTTCCACCAGTGGGCTTCTCTTCGAAGGCGATCCGAAGAACCATCCCAGTCTCAATATCAGCGTAATACTGTTCTTCGTCGTCTGGATCAAGGTTCGCCAAAAACGCATCCAATTGTTTGGCAAAACCATGATACGATGCGTCGAATAGCTGAACTCCCTTGTCTCTGGCTTCTTCGTCCAGAATAAGGACAAGCTGACGTTCTTTCGCCATTAGACTACGAACAAGATCCTGATCAACATCCGGGTCGCCCAGAATCTTTGTCCGGTATTCGCAGATAGGACATCGCTGCCGCTGATCTCGTGGGAGATGCTTGGTGTTCAGGGCCGGACAAGGATAACTCCTCTGTTCTGCTCCGACGTTTGCATGAACCCAGTACGTTCGTTCCGGATACAAGGCACCCACGCGATCGTACTTGACTGCTCCGGGATTGGCTGTTGTGGCAACGAACGGAATAATTGACCAGCGGACTTGTGATGCTGATTTAATTTTCAGCAGTTTCAAACCTTCCGGGAGAATCAGACTTCCCCCGGACCTGTCTGCGGCGTGATGTTCGGCTCGCTGACGCATTGACAGTCGCTCTTGCTTCTTCGCTTTACTCTTTTTCATTTTGAATTTCTTTCAAATGGTCAAACATGAGTTGCCCGGTCAGTATACCGTACTGACCGAAACGACAGTTCAGAAATGTTATGATTGGGGACAACACCACCAATACCCAAAGTTCGATAGTCATTTACTTTTCCTTTCTTACGCCTCCTTTGTTTCTTGCTACATCACGTTTGACACTTGCCACGTCTTCCTGTGCTGCAGACGGTTCGGAATAATACTCCATTCGATGCAATGCAATCAAGTTGCTCAGCATATCTTTCTTGTGGGACAGGGCTGTTACAGCAGCGAACAAAATGTCAACAGCATGTTGTGCTTTCGACTGTGCTTCCTTCGCATCCTGATATTCTGGACAGGATCGCATCGCTGCCTGTACACCAGATTCTGTGATCTTGTGCAACTTGTAACGATCTGGCCTGTCGCGAATCTTTTGATCTAGTTCAGCTTTCGTCACGATGTATTCTTGCGAAAGTTCTTCCAGCCGATACTTCGCATCCGCAAGTTGGTGCCCATAGTCGTACATAAGTTCGGCTTGATTTCGGCATTCAATGTCCAATCTATGAATGTCAATTCGAAACGGGTTGTGATCAGTTTTCTTCATAGAAGGCTTTCTTCAGTTCAGCAAGTAATTGTGGGTGTGCGAACACTACAGGATACTTGTAAATGACCATATGCTACTCCAGTTTTTGGAAAATGTACCACCTGATAACGTCGCAGTGAGTTTACTTTTGGGGGGTACAAAATACGTTCCATGCCCGCAGAACCAGACCATGCCGTCCACTGTCGTATACGTTATCCTCAAACGCTTCCAGAATCAGTGCAGCTCGTAATCCAATTCGTGATTGCTTGCTTTGATTCAGTAGAATCGCTGCAGCATACCCCAACACAATTCTGCGACAGGTTTCTGGATCGTGTTCAATGCTTTTCAAGACAGCCGCGACATCGCCCCATGTAGCATTCAGATCCATCAATTTGCGAGCAAGATCAATTCCAGCAATTTCTTCGTCTTGCGATGCAATCAATTCCATTTGTTCATCTGCTGTTTCCATTCCCTGTATCTGGTGCAAAGATACAAGTGCTCGTCTGGCACTTCCCTGTGCAGTTGTGATGATCTTATCGACAACCTCTTCCTCCAGTTTGATCTTCTCTTTCTTCATCACGCGAATCAACACTGCTCGGATTGCGTCTGGTCCCAGACTCTTGACTTTGACTTCGGTGCATCGTGTTCGAATCGTATCTTTAAGTTTTCTGGGGTCCGTTGTGTTCAGCAGGAAGAACACATGGCGCGGTGTGTCTTCCAGCAGCTTCAACAGCGAATCCTGTGCATTGGTTGTCAACTGGTGGCATTCATCCAACAGAAACATTCTCCAATGTCCGCTTAATGGGGCGGCGTTAATTCTGGACTTCAAAGCACGAACCGTATCAATCCCATTGTTGTCGGCGCAATCCACTTCCTGATAGTCTGAATCGCCAACATCGAGTTCCTGTTTAATAATGCGGGCAATAGTCGTCTTTCCACACCCAGATGGTCCTGTAATCAAGAGAGTATGCGGCAGAGTTTTCTTTTCGATCATCCCTTTCAATTGTGCAACAACTTCTGTCTGTCCAATCAGATCGTTCCATTTGTAAGGACGATACTTTTTGTACAACTCCAACTGATCGTTTTCCATGTCAAACCCCTGCCCATGTGTTGTTCGTTAAATGCCACGGCTTCTTGTGATACCACGATTCGTCGATACCAGCAACTTCGGCTTCAATTTCTATGGGAACAATAATCCATCTCCATGCTTTCCGAAGTTCAACAGTCATCAATTGGTGCCACTTGTGCAACACGTCCTGTAGCTCGCTGTCTACTGCATCCAGCACTACTGAGTCATGTATCTGGCCGACAATCTTGGTTTTCATCTTGTGCTTACGCAACCACTTTTGCAGACGAATCAATGCCCACAAAAGGCAGTGAAATGCTGATCCCTGAATTGGGTGGTTTGTTACGTCGTTCTTTCGATAGATTCCCTCTACGTAAAAGCCTGTTTTTGTTCTCCAACCACCTTCCCGCAGATACTTGGAATAGGTCTCATTTTTCCATTCCGCGTAAACCTTAAAACGCTCCCCCCAAAATCTCTTTTCGACGGTTTTTATGTGATGAATAAAAGTGCCTGGATCGGGTTCGTGTCTTAGACCACAGTCCCAGATTCCCTGATCTTGTAGATGAGCACGGACACAAACTTCGCATTGTCCGAATTTTATTTTCAAGTCCCTGATACGCATCACGTCCCACAGATCTGCCCCCACTTGTGGATAGTACGAACCGTAAAACTCCGGGAACACAAAGTTGTTCTTCGCTGCGTGTCTTGCTTGTTTGGTGACACTCTCTTTATCACAAAGGAATATCTCGCAAGCCATATCTCGGTGCATATCAGTCGTCGGGTCCATGATATACTGGATCATCATGGGGTCTCTGTGGTAACAGGCACTGATTCGCACTTCGACGCCAGCACAGTCCAGTTCGACCAGTCTCCGCCTTTTTCTGGGTATGAAACATTTTCGTATTAGCTCTGCTATGACATCGTTGCGGATTGGAATGTTCTGGAAGTTCACACTGTCGCTGCTTGACCTCCATGTCACTGTTGTGTGAAGGTTAAAGAAGTTGCGAAGATATCCTTCCTTTGTTTCTCTTTCGATTCCGGACAAATATGTTTGTGATGCTTTTTCAAACTGTTTCATCTGTGTGTAACTGACACAGAATGGATCGTCAATCTTTTCCAATGCCATCACGTCAACAGAGGCTTTCCCTGTGTCTGTGTAGGTTGTGATGGGGTACTTGAGTTCCTTGTACAGCAATTGACGAAGCTGATCCGGAGAAGCCAGGTTCGCTTTTTGTCCGAATCGACGAAGCCACAATCTCCAGTAGTCGTGTTCTTTGATTTTCCTACGACATTCAACAATCTTTTGTTCCAGATCTTTCTTCGTTCTTTGAAGATAGTCTGTGTCAATACGAAAGCCATTAGACGATATCTCAGACATCGTAATGGCCCCTTCGTGCATCAGGTTGTACGCATCAGGAGTACAGGGAATCATTTCATCGCCTTATATGCAGGATGCCCCATTTCCTTTGCCTGCTTTACTGCTACCAGATATTCCAACAACGAATCCAGTCCATTGTACAGCAGCAAGTCGTTAAGTGTAATTTCGTGTATCAGATTCAAAGCATGGGCGTCGTCTACTTTCTCATCGCCAGAACGTAGGAATTGCGAAATCTCATTGTCGTAAGATGGAATACCCAAACGCACAAACGACTGGAATTTGATACTTGCGGCTCCCTTTCTGTTATCCAGTGCGTGCGCAGCCTGCATTGTATCCCAGATCCAATTGCGAACACGAACATTCAGAATGGCTTTCGCCCATCGGTGTTCGAATTGCAGATTACTGGCAATCTTCCAGATTTTGGGGCTGCGCAGAAACGCACAGAATGCGTCAGGAAGCGTTCCGTGCCACGGGGCGGCAATTGTATGGGTTCCACGCCAGCAAACGCTTGCTGACACTATTCTGGCGGGCGGGTGTTCTGGTTTCAGACAATTGGTTTCGATATCCCACGCGGCAACACCTCCTTTCTTGGTTACATGCTTTATGAAACGAACAGCTTCTTTTGCAGTAACAATGTGAATTTGTTTCTGATAGTCCGGTATCGTGGTAAACGGTCGCTTTTTCTTTTCCAAAGCGAGCAAGAATTGTTTTTGGAATAGTAAAAGTGAGCAATCCTTTTGGTCTCCATGGGATGGCTCGCCTACGGGACACACCCACGCATTATGTATTTGTGAGGGTATCTGGTAACCGTACCATCGATTTGTATTCTCTGCGGCTTTGTTCCATGTAAACTGGATAATGTTCCTGACTGCAGTTTTGCCAATCGCAATAATCAGGTGTGGTTTTAGTTCACGTATGGTTTCCCGCAACTTAAACGAACACGCATCGACCTGTTCATCACTGACCCCTTTCCCGTAACATATAGTCGCTGCTGTTATCCAGCAGTCCTTTGTTGCAATACCCTGACCAGCCAACAATCGCTTGACGCGGGAACCCAAAGTCGAATAGAGAAAGTTGTGGTGTTCGTCTGCTGCCTGCGTGACTTCTGGCATCACAATTAAAATCCCCGAAGATCCGCTTCCCTGCGGAGACATCTTCGGGGATTTGCACGACTTGAATAAACCGCACTTTCCGCATTGACTTGATTCAGAGAACGTTTGTGACCGGACAAGGGTCGCCGTTTGAAACAAGCCCTTCATCTAAAAGATCTCCTGATAGCAAGTCGCGTAATCCGGCTCTCAATTCTGTTGTTAGCAGGTTTGCAGCTAGAAGCGATCCTGTTGCAAAAGCTATCCGATTCCATTCCCCATTAGGCAATTTCCATTTGACTCTGTAACAACTCCCTTCTGTTGGTTCTATTTCAATTGCCATTATTTTGCAGTGATCACTATGTAGTGTCATGTGATTATACCTTTTCGTCTCTTCGTTCGATTGCGTGTGCATCAACATATTTCCCCGTTGGTTGTCGTTTTGTTAGTTTGTCTATATTCACCCTGAGCACTTCTTCTCTGCTGACATCGAGCCATGTTCGCAGTTTCTGCAAACACTCTTCTATTTTGTATACAGACATTCCGATATCTGTAAGATCCAGTGGTTTATTGTTAATCACGTAAGCCTTGCATTGATCAAGTATTTCTGAAGTATTCAGTGCTAATTCTACGACTGTACTGTAGGTATTTAAGTCGTGGAAATTAAATACCTGTGTGCATGGCTTTCTTTCCAGTGTACACCAATCCATAAGTCCCGTCAGGTAGAACTCGTAATCTCCAAGTTCTTTGATGAAGTTTTCCATATCAAATGTTTCGGGATACGTGGTTTTTATAAATTCAGTTATATCTCGCAGTAATTCGATGGCTTCTGTTGCTAAGCCAGTGACCATATGCCAACACTGAACACTTTCTTGGTTCAGTTCGCTTAAAATCTGCGTAGGCTTTTTTGTCAATCTTCGCACAAGATCCAAATGTTCTTCTTCAATTGTCATTGTCAGAATCCTCGTTAATAAGTTCCAACGCATTCACGTAGGTGTAGCTACCACCGGTTACTTTCAGAACACGTTCGCAAATTTCACACTCATTGTGGTTTTCTGCAATCTGCCGCAAAAGTTTTGGGATGACTCGAAACTTGATTGTGTCTCCATTGTATTTGATTTTCTTGGTTTCTCTGGACCATCCGGAATTACCTTCGCCATACACAATCATTTTGCCGGGCTTCAAAGTGATTGTGATTTCGTTCTTGTCCGGGTTCTGGGACGAAAAGACCTCGGCTAGTTCAGCCGCTTCAATCAGTGCCTTTGGCAATTTAATCGCCACACCTTGTTGTTCCAGAAACCTTGTTGTATCCGGATACTTGACTACGTGTTGACGACAACTAATGATGAGTCCGATCGGACTGCGGAAATGAACCCAATTTTCCGTAACAGACATTTTAGTTGCAGCGAATGGAATTATCTGTTTGATTGTACTGGCCCTGACAGCATGGTCAGTCTCCAACCCAGACAATTCCATCCTGTACTGTGCAACTTGATAATCGTCTGTTGCTTGAATCCATTCAGGATGAAGTTGTACACATGTAACAGTAAATTTCTGTTCGTCTTTAGATGCACACACTGAAACCAATTGCAACGCATCGTTGAAGACTTCCGGCAGTTTGAACCATTTGCCGGGTGTCTCAATCTTTTCAATGGGGAGTTCGATTGTGGCTTCTCGCCGGATGCCAATCTTCTTGCTGCGTCCACTGATTACGATCTGATTTTCCTCTTCCTCAATCGTAATCAGATCTTCCTTCATCTTCCTTAAGGAATCCAGCAATGTGTTCGCATGTATGGCTCCGGACAATTCGACCTCTGTAGGGAGTCGGCAGGCAAGTTCGCTGTTGTAAGAAAGGATGAATCCATCACGAAATACGACACAACTGGATTGTTCAATGATGTCCTTTGTGCTTGTTCCCGGTGCGACTATCTCCAGTTGTTTTAGTAGCGTCTCTCTGTCTATCTGCATCGTACTTTTCTTTTCGTTTCTTGATGTGACGAAACATGCGGGATTTTGTATCCCCACGTACATTGATGATTTCATAAAAAGTGAGCATGATATCTGCCCCCTTTCCGTTGTTCTTCTCCTTCAAAGCCTGTTCAGGCAATGATTCGCCATTTGTGGAACCACTGTAGTACAGGATAAGTCGTTGCTTTTTCATCGTAACAAACCCAGTCCAACTCGTTTCTGTGCCTGAATCTGAAATGGCCAGGGCCATTCTGGGAGTGTGTTGATCATCATTTCGTAAAACCGCAGATTGCAGATCTTGCGGGCACCATGATAATTGATCACCCCCTGAGTAATCACGTTGTTGTCAGCATCACACTTTCCCATCTTCTGCCCGCATTCTTTGACCCATCGCCGAACTACTTCCTTTTCCCCGGCTTTCAATGTGGAATAATTCCGGCCTTTCCTGTGCTTCGTGGGGCTTGCTACGCTGCAGTTTAGCGTATACGGGGGCTGCAAAAAATCGAACGCGCCACGGGTTACTCTGGGCACGTACAGACGGCCCCAGCCACCGGCCTTAGTCCATGACGCCGAATCGACTGAATTTCCAGTGATGTACACCGTATTTTTGCATTTAGTAACAAACGCATGCGACGGAACTGTAATGCACCAGATTCGTCCACTGTATTTGTACTCTTCAAAATCCAATTGACTCACCCAAGCCTTTCGGCTTTGTTCCGAGACAGATGCTCGTATACCCGCCATTTGGTTGTTATATGGAGGAATATGCGAAACAGGCAATCCCGATAAGAGACTGGCCAATTCAAACGCATCGGTATTTTTCCCATACTTTTGAATAAGGCACATTTCATTGTTACGTTTGTGTCCGTCAGCCAGAATACTTATTCGCATGAATCGCTTAAGTTGTTTTGCTGTCAATTTCTGGATGAAGTCCAACGGAATCTCTTTGTTAGGGAACTCTGAAAGTAATCGTCTTGCATTATCCCCGTAGAGTTCCCAGGCAATTACACTATCGCGTTCTGTGGGCGATCCTTCGCAGTGTTTTTCGTTTAGTTTCTTTAGACATTTTCTGATCATTTCGCATTTCTTTTTGTTCGCCTTTTCTGATTGATACAGTATGATCGAGTCATGTTTATAATCTGTTCGTTTTTTGATACTTCCTTCTGTGTAGTACCATGCGACCAATTCAACAAACGCTGTTTCGTATGTTTTGTCTGTCGGCACTTGGCTATAAGAATCGCCACAACGGGGAATTGCATCAGCGTATGATAAATCGCACGTCTTCTTGAATGGGGCCGTTGGTACACGATCCTTTCTCGCATGTATCACAGGCCATTCATGATTATGAGTCACATGTGCTTCGAAAGATCGGCCACTCATTTTAGTGATATCGACATTCATGACCTCCCAATTTGGAATTTCTGTAATCGCTTCCCATCGCAGGTCGCCATTATTATAAGCTAAAATCTCTTGACCGACGTAGAGATCCGAAAACGATTTCCATCCTTCTCGGGTCATTACTTGGTGGTCTTCTTCTGTCATACAAAACCACGGATATCGCACCAGCAGGACGTGTGCTGTCATAGCAAAGCCGTGCACCTTCGCCAAAGGTAGCCGTGATGGCTGGTCACAAATAATGTTGAATGCCTTGTCCGCCCATTCAATATAGTTCGCTTTTGTAATCTCCTGTCCCAGTCCCCCGATGCCAATATAGTCGTATCCGGCTTCAAGATGCTTGTGAATCCATTTCATTTCTGTATTGAAATGGATGACTGGAACGGGCTTTAACCCCCATTCCTTTTCAATGTACTTCGTAATCTTCCATGACAACTTGGGATTGAAGAGAACGTCCACTGTGGCATAGGCGTCAATCGCATAGTGGTAGTCATGGATGAACTGACAGTACGTGTCAACGTAATCGTAGAACTCCTTGGTGCTGTAGTAATCATACGAAGCTTTTCTTTTCGCTCTGAATACTTCCGGGTGTTCCTTTCTGGTAGCGAACCGCTCCATGGCGGTCATTTTTTTCATCTTAGCCATCATTTCCGGAGTAATGCTTCCATGATGACCAATCTTCTGGTTGTAAATTGAGTGGGCACCACTGTCCAGAAAAAAGCGGTGAATACGCTCTTCGCCTCTGACATACTCTGATGCCCGAGTACGGCATTGGAGAATAGGTGTGGCTGTTCCTTGTCTCATTCCAGCTCTACTCCAGCATAATTAACCCCCATGATATTCAACATTCGCTTCCACGTGTGATTGTGTGGTTCCACAATTTCTTTGAACATATCAGGCAGAAACGCATCAGAATCATTTGGTCGTTCTATAAACAGAAACTGCAGATTATCGGCGAGCATCTCCGGATTGGGGTACGATTCTGGATATGGATATAAATGATTTGCAAACTTTCCAAAGGCTTCCGGAAATGACCGATAGCAGGGGTAGATTGGATAGCAGTCAAGCGACAGGGCTTCCAGCAGACAGAAACTGATCCAGTCCTGTCGGCTTGTTGACATATGAAACTTTGCACGACGCAGTTCGTAGTAGTATTGTTCTTTTGTGAGATTCTCTTTCACTATAAGGTAGTCGCCATACTTTGCTTTCATTCGTCTAATTCGAGGAACAACTGAAGCATCGTTGCTTTGCAATAACGTACCAGAGCAAATAACGAACTCCATATTGTATGGACTATGTTTTTTGACGAAAGCTTCGACGACATCTAAAAAGAAGTGTGGGTTCTTTTCGTTGTCCAGCCGGGAACTGTACACAACACGATTTTCTTTTGGAACACGAACTGTGTGGTAATATGCCCTATTGCGAACTTCTTCGCTGTCAAACACATGCCCGACACTTCGAACCTTTGGTTCGCAAACTGTAGGGTGCTCTGTGTTGATATTGAGCATCATTTCCTGAAGAATCGGATTGTTCACAAATATGTAATCATAGATCTTTGAAAAGCCAATTTCAATAGGCCGTATCCAATTTCGCATTTTGTGCGTGAAGTCCCATTTATCGACACTCTGTGCATGGCAGAATGCTGCCAGTGTTGGAAACTCTTTACATAGTTCCATCGCATACATCAACTGTTCCAGTCCCGGATGCCAGAAATCGTCAAAGTAGATCTGGTCGTCACTGGTAATGATGTGATTGTCAATCAATTCAATTAACTTTGTTGTTTGTGCGAAAGCCCACTTTGCACGAGTAACTGGATTGAGAACTAATCCAGAACCCATTCCAGTGTTTGTTTCGCTTTCATTTCCATCTATTCGAACATAACAAACATCGTGTTCAACCCAATTCTTTTCCAGCCATCCAACTCTTGAAGCTGACCATTGCATGGTATAGCGATTGGGGTACGACTCAAGAGGAACGTAGTACAGCATTAAACCACCTCATCCTTTGAAAATTTTGGATCGTTGACAGAAGTCGTGTGAATGTCGCCGTATTGATCTATCCAGTAAATGACGCCATCTTTTACTTTTTTGTAATAGGTGGCATACTCGTTTTGTATATCAGAAAAGGTGTGCGAGATAATCCCTGTTTTTCCTCTGATTGGAACGAGCTCTTTTTCAATGCCAGCAGATAAATCAGCACAACAACGAACTTCAAGTAAAAGACATACAAATGGAAATTCGCGAATTATTGTTTTCAGCAAATGGAGGAATGTTGAATCTTTAATGATATCTCCACCAGCACCGAGATAGATACCCATTTTTCTGGTATCGACATGTCTCCAATCATCAATATCAACAAGTTTGCAACGACTGGCCGGAATGAACAGTGTGGGTCTTCCCCTCAAATGCTTTGGTCCTTCGCATTCTCTTCCAAGGAAGATGCTTCCAAAAGGAGGTCGCTTTGGTTCAGTAGGTTCCGGTGCAAATGCGACGTCTTGAAATGATACTTTGGAACCGCTAATCGTATGCACAACACTCGTTTGTTGTTTGTTATAAAAGCACGCTCCGTTTTCTCCATCTTCCAACACTTCACAACAGCTCAAGTCAAATTTATTGCAAAGTGCTTCTGCCATTTGTTCGCAAGACAAAGTTGTATTCTGCCCATGGCCCCATTGTTCGATAGCGAAGCATTGCAGAACACGCTTAAACTGAATAATTTCAATTTCACGATTACCGTGGGACACTTCTTTGTACGCTTTGACGTGAAACATATGCCTATGTGGGTTTGACAAATATGTATGCGGCGAAGGGGCACCCGGCCAATAGTGAAAACTTTCAAATTGAAAAGATACTACGATGTCTGTAAACGAAGAAACTTGGATTGATTCAAATTGAGCCACGTTATACTCCCTTGATTAACGAAAAGAATTCTGCTCGTGTCGATTGATTGTACTTGAACACACCGTCAAGTGCGCTGGTAACCATTGTTGCTTCGGTTTGTTTAACTCCCCTGCACGCCATACAGAAGTGTTTCCCTTCCAGAACACACGCTGCTCCGTGTGGTTGCAGGTGTTCCATCAAAGCGGCTGTGACTTGACTGGCAATGCGTTCCTGATTCTGCAAACGGCGGGAATAGGCATCCACGACTCTCGCCAACTTGGAAATACCAACAAGTTTTTTGTTGGGCAAATAAGCGACATGGGCTGCCCCTGAAAATGGTAACATATGATGTTCACACATAGATGTGAAGTATACGTTTTTCAGGATTACCATTTCATCATATTGCTCTGGTTCAAATACAGTGAACATTTCAGCAACGTTCACTTTGTAACCAGAGTACAACTCGTCCCACGATTTCACCACTCTGACTGAAGTGTCTTTGAGTCCTTCACGAGTTGGATCATCGCCGATGATATCAATGATTTCATCGATCGACATACCGACAGCATAGTAGTGTGCTTTCTCCTCAATGGTCGCGAATCCATGTGCAACCTCCCGTTTATCCTCAGCCGATAGGCTCATTGTGTCCGGATTGAGTTCCGGAATCTGCGGAGCAGGATACGACCGCATGTTTCCGTCTTCGTCAAACTGAGGCAGTATTTCCTGATCTTCAGATTCTGATTCTTCGTAGTCATCCTGATCGTCTGTCATGGGTGCTCCATAAAAGGGTTTCGAACATTTAACGTCGCAGTGAATTCGATTTTGATCAGGGCAAATTGCAAATTTTCTGAACCTGCAGACACAGCCGATACCCATGTTTCATGCAGGAAGCGACACAGGCGTCCAGATTCCTTTTGTTTTGGTCTTCGTCTGACGTGTGTTCTGGCTGCAGGTAAACACACGTCTTATCTACGTGCCAAGGTGGACGAGCAGGACGTACATCATATCCTAAAACATTTGTGGGCAATCCGTCTTCTGCGACATGATCAGCACCTAGCACATACTTCCAGTTGTAACAGTAAACGATAACACTGTCGTGTACTTTTGGAGTTTTTGGAGAGCACACAATGTGAATATTCGCAGCAGGATCTTCTCCAACTGAGTATGTTCCATTCGTTTCTATTTGGATGCTTCTGAAATGTTTTTGTGCGATATTCAAAAAATTGAATATCGCTTTTTGTCGATACGGTTCTCCCCCAGTGATTATTAGAAGTGGCGTAGCATACAAACTCTCGCATACACAAGTTTCCAGTAATTCGTTAAGCAACTCTTGACAAAGAAAATTGGTTCTCTTGCTGGTGTAATCCGTGTCGCATTTGAGGCACTGCAGGTTGCAACCAGCTAAACGAAGAAACATGGCCGGGAAGCCTGCAAGTGGTCCCTCACCCTGTATCGTATAAAACCAACTGTGAACTTCCAGTAAGTTTTCATTTGATGTCTTCCCCTCCATGGGCTGCTGATTTACGGCGACGCTGTTCGACTCGGTACTCATATCTGGTCTTTCCACAAATAAAACACTTGAAGGCGAATGGATTCGTAACTAATTCACACTCATGATCGGTCGCTGGCTGATCCATTTTGAAGAATGCAAGATCATGATGAAAGTCTTCCTTTGAATACACAACGGTGGAACTATCAGTTTCTTTGACCTCTACAATCGCAACCGGGTAGCCCAGTTGCACCATATCATAGAAAATCTCAAAGCACACATTCTCTACTGAAGATGGTCTCTTCAGCAGGACATACTTCATTTTTGGTCCGTTCTCTGACTGATTCAAATCCTCCTTCTCAAATTGTGCCAGATAGGGCAGAATAGGATCAGCCTCGTCAAATATGGCGGCATGGTCCCACTTCTCAAGAAAGTATTTCTCAGCTACATGGAAAGCCGAGAATGGGATCGTAACATTGCTGTCCCTCCTGATCGCTTCATAAAAAATGGACACGCCGTATCGGTGTCCATGAAGTGCGAAGCATTTGTCCGTAAGTTTCTGATTGCGATGTGCTGCGTAAAAATGAAACTCTTTTTTAATCAACATTGTGAAATCTTTTCATACAAAGAGAGCTGGGGTTTAGCCAGCTCTCTTAGTGCTTTGTTCATGTCAAGAATTTGCCGATGCAACAACAATACGATACCGATCCTTGGCATCGCGTTCAATCAACCCGGAAGTCTTCCACAGGCGGCGAAGATGCCCGTTGATTCGTTCGCGGGAAATCGAATCGTCCTGGGCTGTTACCTCGTCAAAGATCTGGTCAAGTGTAACACCCTTCTTCTTGTTTGCGAACAAAACCTGATTGATCATGAATGCGGAAGATCCTTCGCGGGAGTTCCACTGGTCAACGTTCGCTGGTTCCTTCTTCTCTTTTGCTGGCTTCTTCTCCGCCTTTTCTGCTGGCTTGGCTTTCTTAGCCTTCTTCTTGGCAGGAGCCTCTTCTTCGTCTTCCTCGTCTTCCTCTTCGGCTTCAACAGGCTTCTTTTCCTTCTTGGCCTTCGTCTTCTTGGCAGGAGCCTCTTCTTCGTCTTCCTCGTCTTCTACCACTGCAGCAGCTTTCTTGCCCACTTTCTTCGGTGTAGTGGGGTCGTCTCCGGTTACAACAATGTCTTCCTCTGCATCCTGTGCAGCAGCAATCTCCGCCAGGATCTCATTGTCGTATCGACCATCTTCATCGGCATGGTCCTCCATGCTCTCCATGACCAATGTCAGAAGAGACTCGTTGTTGATCGGCTTTCCTTTCACAGTCTTCTTCAGGCCCATGTAGTCCGCAGCTTCAACGAGAGCTGCACGTGTGATCTTCTTAGCCATTCTGGTGTACTCCAAACGGGAACAAAATTTCCGCCCTGCCGAAATTGGCAGGGCCGGGCAGTTTAATTCAAAGTCGTAGAGAAGTCCAGTTTGCGGGTTTATTTTTTCCGAAATTTTGGTGCAATTCGGGAATTAACCTCATCTCGCTTTGGAACCCACATCGCTTTTACGGCGGGTTTGTACGTGGCAAGGTCAGATGCCACATAGATCGAACGAGAGCGGCTGCCTGTGCGTCGAAAGGTGTACGAGAGTTTGAATATGCTCTCATGTACCTCGGTTTTGTCAATCCCAATTTCTGCCGTAATAAACGCTCTCTTTGTCTTGCTTTCGCTGAAAGATTTTTCCGACAACTCTTCGCTGTAGCTGGCAGCATTGGACTGAGTTGCCGTGATCAAAGCCAGCTCGTAACTTTGGGACAGCGATCTGAGATCTCCCCAGATTTCCGTGATGGCGTGTCGATTGTCCTGATACTTTGTTTTGGACGCGCCCAGAATATCGGCGTAATCGACAATCATCACATCAACTTGAACTCCACGAATGCTTAACGAATCCAGTATGCTTCGCATAGTGGAAATTGTCAGCATACCTCTTGGGAAGTTTCTGGAAAAGAATCGATCGCCTACATGCTTTGCGTACTTTCGCTTGATTTTGTTTGCCTGCTCCTGCGTTATGTGGTCTTCATACTCAATTGTCTCCACGTCAAACGTCGGTGTGTTGTCCGGACCAAGTGTTAAATCGTTCCATTGATACCACGGTCCCGGTTTGTACGGCTTACCCATCGCTCTGGCAGCAAACCGTAAAAAGATTTGTTCATCTGTCATGTCTCCTGCATCAAAGTACAGAACAGTCTTTTTGCTCGCTAAAGCCGCAATGGTACATTCCAGAAGCCACTGAGATTTTCCCCTCTTCTCTGGTGCCAAAAACGTAACGAAAGTGGAGGGGGCGAATGTGTCGTCGAAGAATCGATTGACAACTTCGTTTGGAAATTCAAATACGGGTCTTGCCAAATTGGCGATGTCTGATCCAACATTTGGGTCATGAAACAGAGAATCGAATTCTGGCTCCCGCGTAAGCGATACCGGAGTTGCTCCCGGAATGATATCAGATACGTTGGTCGCTGAAGAACTGCCGCCCATGCGATCTGAGGCAATCACTACTTGTTGTCGTCGAAGAACTTCCTCCGTGATTTCGAACAACTGATCCTTGCGGAATTTGGTGTTCGTCCAAGCCTGTTCCACACGAAGTCGCAATTTTTCTACGGCTTCGCATTGTACGCCCCCTCCCACTTTTTCTTCCCATGGTTCATAGTATTGTACTCGCAGCAGGTGGCTTCCGGGTGCCTCTCGATTTTTTTCGTAGTGGGTCAAACACCATTTAACAATTCTTTGTGAGGTCTCTGAGAGAAATAAATCGTCTGGGTACTGGTTGTTCCAGACGACAACGGAATGAAGAACTTGTGTGTCATTTATGATCGCTCCTAAAACAATCAGATCACGTTGTTGATCATTTCCCTTAACGACTCGCATACTGTGCCTCTGCTATTAGTCTCTTTACTATTCCATCACATACAGCGGTGTATGTGCTGCTTTCGAGTCCTTCCATTTTCTTGATATTGTGATTGAGCAGTCCTTTTATCCGCTGTGGATTTTGACGATTGATGTTGAGTTTCGTTCCTGCAATTTCGCCATACCATTGTTTCCATTCGAGTAGCTCTGTGATATGTTCTACATAAAACGACAAGTAGTGTTCCTGCATTCCTTTTAATATCGCAGGAACACAGATCTCTGCAACTACCTGACTTTTGTTGTGTGCGTTTCTCTGTGTTTCAAACAGCAGTTCTTCCACGTCGGCGCAGACTTCCAGATACTCCCAGACAGCATAACGAACGTGGGCGTAGGTTGCTCCCCATCCGGGAAGAGATTTGATTACTTCTTCAGTCGTTTTGTCCAGCAATTCTTCGTTAATAGTTGCCGTTTCCGGAATCAGCAGAGTTTTACGCGAGTATTTTGTGTATTCCAGACGCAGTTCTCTGAAATGGGTTTTGATCGCTGTTGCAGATCTGAAGCATGTCTGAAGATATTCGTTTTTGGTGTAGTTGCTAATAACCCATTCAAAAATTGTTTGAAAGTCTGCGTTGTGTACACGACATGCCGCCAGTGTTTTTCTCCATTGCATTATCGTATTTGGTGTCACTGATCTGGCGGTTTGTGCTTTGTTCAGAACCGTCAGCAATTTTGCCGTGTTATCGATATCGATTTGTTTTACGACTGCGTTTCCATCATCGGTTTGAAATAGCTTCTTCACTTCAAAAGTCTCCTAAGCTGTTTGATTTCTTTGGGGGATGCTGTGTCCGGGTCTTTACTGTCTTCCAGCACTACTACGTGCGTTTCTCCGGGAAATAGTCGTAATTGTTCTGCCAATCGTTGTGCGTACCTTTCGGCCCCTGTATCAAAGCAAATATAGCGAACAGCAAAATTCGACAGCATACGAAGTTGTTCGCGACTTACTCGTGTTCCAAGAATACCCACTGCTCCCGGTCCTATTCGCCATACGTCAAACACTCCTTCAACAATGATGACCACATGAGCAGCATAGTCGTATCCGTACAACAGATGCTTGTGGAAGATCGTTTCTTCCTCTCGGGTGGCTGTAATATATCGCAGTGTGTCCGGGTTTGTGGAAATTGTGCGGGTGGTCCAGCTCACTGTTTTGTGGTTGTATTCGAATGGGATGAACAGCCGCCATGGTAGTCTATGGCTGCTGTGATCGATACCCTGCACGTTCCAGACATCCCGGATTGTGCGCCAATCGTGTCCACGTGCCTGCAGATAGCGTTTGTGGGGTTTCAGCAGGGGCGCAAGGCCACGGGGCAGTTTCAGTACGCCAGAGGCTTGCAGGACGCCCGTCTCCGCGATCGGTTTCGGAAGATCGGCCAGCAGTTGTTTCAGCAGTGCAGGGGGGAGACTGGTCAACAATTGGAATGTTTCGTTCCGCAGCTTTTTGCCGCAATTCCAACAGTTGAACCGCCCCCCTCGTAAATTGTAGCCCAGATGAAACTTCCCTGTTCCCGGACCACAATAGGGACAGTCAACCTGTACCCATCCCCTTGAAGTATGGTCGCCTGCTGTTCTGAATGGTATTCGGTATTTTTCGCATATCTGGATAAACTCCATCAGACAGGCTTTGCCAACAGAGACAGGATTTCCATTTCGTCATTAGCTCCCGCATCTATCATTTGGTTTATGTTCGCTGATTTGGTTGTGAGTTGTTTTGCAATCCGTTCTTCAATGGTTCCTTCTGCGATCAGATAATAGATGAAGCATCTGAAGTCCTGCGAGATACGGTGAATACGGGCTTCGGCTTGTTCATGCTTCGTGGGAACCCAGTCCATCTCTACAAAAGCCAAGTGGCTGGCTGCTGTCAGGGTGAGCCCTTCGCCAGCGGCGTCAATGTTTCCAATAAATAATTTACATTCGTGACTCTTTTGGAACCTCTCAACAGCTAAAGCCCTGTGCCGATTGGAGACACCGCCATCAACACGAACATGGATTTTAGGAAATGCTTTAACGAGGCGATCAATTGGTTCAGTGTGACAGCAAAAGAGAACCAACTTCTCGTTCGACTCTTCCAGAAAAGTTTTCACCCAATCAATCACAGATCTGATCTTGTTGGCAATGATCAGTCTCCGTAAGTATCCGGTACGCATAAGCGATTCAGATTTTTTGGCTCGTATCATCGCTCCTTTGCCATGCGTTTCAGCGACCCATTGCAGAAAGTTCTTCTCTGCCTTTTTGTAATCGTATTTGTTGTCATACGGCAAAGGAATCACTTCTCGGGTCTTTTCGGGCAGACTGGTCAGCACATCCTTTTTCAAGCGACGGATCATGCAGCATCGCAATCTCCTGTTCAGCTTGTCAAGGTTCTCTGCCCCACGAAATACCAGCTTTCCTCGTTCTATGCTTGGCTTGCAATACTTCACACCAAACTGAACGTAAGATGGGAACTTCTTTGGACGAAGCATGTTGAGTACGGTCCAGAATTCAATAGGGCGATTCCGTACTGGTGTTCCAGAGAGAGCAAGGAAATAGTCGCAACACCATCGCAGATTAAACGTTCGTTTATATCTGATGGTCTTCCTGTTTGCCACACCCTGACACTCATCCAAAATTAAGGTTTCCGGATCAATCTCCATCAGTGTGTCGGACCATGCGTCCAAAATGTCGAAGTTCAAGATGATAAAATTGCTGCGACGCAAAACACGTGGATTGACCTTTCGTCCTTCCAGAACAATAGACGACTGTCCGAAGTGTTCTTTTATCTCCTTCTGCCAGTTGTATTTGAGTGTTGCCTTGCACAAGATGATACAAGGGTAGCACTCATTCTGCACCACCCATAAAAGGGACTCGAACGTCTTGCCGAGTCCCATTTCATCGCCAATCAGACAAACCCCGCCAAACTCAGTGACTGCATGGTAGCACTCTTTCTGATGGGGCATGGGCTTGGTACGTGAACTCCATTTCATAATCAGTTGTTTTCTGTGGATGGTGGTGATTTTGGTTCTGGTACACTCAGCAATCTTTCCAGGATTTTGTTTTTCGTTATGTACAGCGTGCAACACAAAATATCATTCAAAAACTTCATGTCTTCGTTTGTTATATTGTCTGCTCTGATCAGTCGTATTATTGGTTCCGTATTTGCTTGAACAAGTTTCCAAAAATTACGTTCTTCCTGTTCCGGAGTTATCTCATTCGTTGATTTCATAGTGCAGCTCGAATTTCTTCACAGACAGCGGAGAACTGTGCAGTAGTCCAATTGAAATGATCCCGCATGGCAGCAATCACAGACTTTTGCTTGGGTGTTCCATCGTTACAGACTTTGACTGGAACAGGTGGCGAGATGGCAAACTGCACAGCAGCTTTGGCTTCGTCACTTAGCTCTTGCAGGAAAGTAGTGAAATCAAAGTTGCGACGGCAGGCAACATCGAACTTTGCTGTGATCGCTTTCATCGGGTGGTTGTGCTCCCGATGTACCTGTATTCGTCTTGCTGCGTATAAGTCGTCCCATACCACACGATATAGGTAGCTGCGAAACGGTCTTCCTCTTTCCGCTTTGTAGTTCGCTTTGGCTTTCTTGAACAACAACCATAGTTCGCTTTGCATGTCTTCAAAGTCTCCTCCAACTTGTCGTATAACAGAATGGACTGCCGAGTACATGTAGTTTTCATACGATTGGTATTCTTCAAGTTCAGAATGCACAGGGTTCTCCTGCTGGGGTATGGGTAGCGACCATTGATTCGGACAGTTTACCAAAATTTTCAATGACTTTCAATCGGCTGACAGTTGTCTGATTGATCGATCGGAACGTGTAGTGTTTCTTCACAACAGCAGTGATTTTATAGCGACAACCAATTTCCAGCCATTCGGCAGTGTTTGAAGCGAACCATACAATCGTTTGCTGTTTGTCGTTTACCATCGTATGGACGCAGTTCTGTCCGTAATACGAATCAAAACAGTGCTTTCTGATCACCTGCACTTCTTCCTGAATCTTTTCTCCCACAGCAGCTACATACTCGTTACTTACTGGTGATGCTGCCCTTTTGGCTTCATCAGATATATGTCGCAAATACAGGGGCACAGCACAGGTCGCCAATCCAAACCCTTTCACACTGACGCAACCTGTCTCAGCCAGTGTCTTCAGATTGGTGCGAAAGTTATCTGCACTGGGTTCCAGTGCTTTCATCCATTCGATTGTTTTGGCAGCGGTCTCTTTGTCTGATTCTGTTGGGACGTACCTCTCTTTCCATGCGGCTACAATATGTCTCCCAAACATCCAATTCATCATTTGAACATTGGTCGATACATTCCCAGTTTCGTCTGCTCTGGCTCTGGATACGAAACCGTCAATTCTGTGGAATGCAGCAGCGACACACAGCCAACGATAGAGATCAACATACGTGGTCTCTCTTGTGCCGAGACTCTCTGTCTCTTCCATATCGGAGTTGTTGGTCAGATCGCCTTCCAAACAGCACAATGCTGCGGCATAGTTGGCGATCTGTTCCGGAGATTGGTGCCCAAGGAAATCCTTCAGACAGCTTCGCCCAACTGCTTTAAGATCACCATTTTCATGCTGCACAACAAAGGTCTCTTTGCGTCGGCGGATCTTGTTGCAGTGTTCGCAAACACCCACGACCTCGACATAACGCGACAGATCCACTGTGTGCCCCGGAACAAGAAGAAGCAGATTCTTGTCGCCATTCGGGGAAAGCGTTGCCAGAAACGTCCAGCCTTCGTACTTGGGGGATTCTCCTTCCAGCGTCAGTTCCACTCGTTCGATAAAGACGCCGGTTCTTTTTTCATGGTGTGGATCTTCCGTCCAGTCCCAATCTCCTGCTGTGTGTGTCTGGTAAAGAGGACTAGTCGGGATAGACGTCAGCAATATGGGGCACACTCCGATTTTCGCTGCTTTTTTGTTTAGCTCCTGAATTTTTTTGATTACGCTCGCCAACCGAGACTGCGGAATTTTTACGCTTAGCTTCATTTTGTTTCTCCAACATGGTAATGGTTTGTTCCAGCGCTCTGATCGTCATTTCTGGAAATACCGGAAATCCAACATCGTCTGTTTCCATGCTGTATACAGCAAGAGAATGTTGATTATGAACGTAACATTTCGCGTTTCTCAATTGAAACAGTGGGCACCTTTTGCATCTCTTTTCTGCATCTATATCTACTGTGTACTTCACACATAAAGAACAGGAAGACGCGTCTCCTTCTACGTCGATCTCGTCCGTCGAACTAATGTCATGTTTCTTTAAGTTCTCAGGAAGAAATCCTTTCCATTTTTGAAGTGAATGTTGTGTCAGCACCATTGGATCATTGCTTCTTCTTGCAATCTCCTGCGCACTGATCGGGTAGAACTCGTCGAACCATGTATCAGCACTCATTTTTTCACCTGTATATGGAGTTCCTGTGCAATTTGTCGCAACTCAGACTCAGTTCGAAACACCAACCCAAGAATCAGTTCTCCTGTTACGGGAACATCATTGGCGCTCACGCACTGCAAAATCTCCTGAATCAGATCCTTTTACTGGTGTTGAACTCGATCAACTTTCCACGACACCCGCGTATCGAGCAGCAATGAGTTCCAGTTGTTCGTGTCTCCTTGGGTCCACTTTTCTGGAACGACCTTTGACAGTAATTGCTTCGCAATCCAGCAACTTCCCGTCTTTGTCGAACCAAGCGGACACACGAGACTTCATTCCATCCAGTTGGATTTTGTGAAGCACAAAACCCCCATCGTACATTCTTAATGGACCTTGCATCAGTTCTTCCTTTTACTGGTGTTGAACTCGATCAACTTTCGTACATGCTTCAACGTCTTTGGTTTCGTTTTCCTCCATGCTACTGCAACGATTGGTCCTTCATCCGGTACTATCACTTCCAGATACTTTGCCCCTGTTCCCTTTGGCAACTGCTCTGTGTTTGTGATCTGCATTCCGGGATTGTATGGGATGGTATTCATTGATCGTCCTTCTTGCTGTTCAGAATCAGTACAACAATCAGCAAGGCGATTGCAAACCAGACAATCAGAATCAGTGGAAGTGGCGAAAAGATCATTCGTCTTCATCCTTATCAAAAAGCAACCACCATAGAATCGCAATAATTGCGACGTGCAAAAGCACCCAGAGCACAGTCGCTACTATACTTTCATTCCACGCTGCAGGCATTGGGTTGTTCTCCTGGAATAGTCAAACCATTGTCTTTTGCAAAATCTCTATAGATCTGTTCCATTCTTTCTGGAGAATAAATCCATTCACCATTCTGGGCATTTATGTCGTGCAAATAGCCCTGCATTGTGTCGCGTAGTCTCATGTTTCTACCTTCATGAAACATATCGTCGAAAATGGGGTAGCTTGCCCTTTCATCTTCCCCCAGAAGTCCATTAAACGAAAAAGTTTCTTTTTGGAATGGATGACCATCCGGAATGCAGAGACCAACAGCACATTTGCCGCCGTTTTTTGTAAGGTAACAACAGCACCATTCGCCGAACTCGTTTTTTTCCTGTGCCGGTGGTCGTCTTTCGACGATAAATGCCTGCCACGCGGCATCAAAAATCATTTGAGCTGTAATTCGCTTATTTGGAGTATTCGTCATGGATAATCTCATTTTGAAAATGGGTTCTGAGATGAACACGCTTGCCGTGCCAGTTGATCCAATGCGATGCTGCATTGCTCCAGCAAGTGGCGTAAACACGAAAGGCTTTGGGCTTGTGGTCGAATACGAGCATATAGTCCATGGTAATCTTGTCTCCGTATCCGCTCTGATTCTGTCCCGGCATCAGCAGTAAGGGACCAAACTTACGGAGCACAGGACGAGAGTACAGTTTGTACTCGCCAATGTCGTGGGCGTATTGTATGACGATCTGCGGTGGATCGGGCATAGCGAACTCCTGTCTGGTGGTTGTGATGTGCGGCGGACAACCCGCCCTGCTGTATTCTAACGGCATTTCTGAAAATGTCCAGTTCAGAATGCAGGATTTTCTAAAATCTTGGAATTCGTATAAAGAGAATTTTAATCACAAAAAAAGACGAGCACGGCTCGCCATTACTACCCTTCTCCGGTCCCTAAAGCCCTGTCGGGCTTTTGGTCCCCTCGTAGAGGGGTAAGGACTAAGAGTAAAGGGAACCATACTAGGAATCCACGGAGCGACCCCCCTACCCCCAACGACTTTTTATTCGTGTCGCTGAGGGTTAGAGGTCGCCAAGTCACCATACTGAGGCCACTTGGAGCCGGTTCACTTATTTATACTCGCATACCGGGGTGACCCACGAGTTTGTTGTTGTCGCTTCCCTAAGGCGAAACTCAACCGCAAGGTTTCAGATCCATTCATTCAACGTCGTGAAGCGTTCGTCGCACGAGGCTCGGCGATTTGGATGAATGGGTACTGAATTAACGAACCCTGCGGATTTCGTGCGTGCAGCATAATCGATATGCAAGCGAATTGCAAGGCAGCGTTTTGCGCCCCTGTAGTACATAGGGCGCAAGAAAAAACGACCGGCATGGAGTTCGCTACCACATACACACCGGTCGTTTTGCCCGCGAGGCCCAACTCATTTCCCCAACCACGAGGTAGTGAGTCAGGAGGGAAGTCCTCGGGGACTTTCGCTACATTATACCTTTGGATTTCGATCTGTCAAGGCGATTACTTGTTGTATATTCGGAGTGGATACGATCTTGAGCAACTCGAATGCCTCTTTATGCGCGAAACCATAATCCAGAAAAGCGTCCAATTGCAGTCTGCATCGCATCGCTGTGGTCCTTGCGTCCTGTTGTACCTTTGCAAGAATGGCTTCTGTTTCGGTTGTCATTTCTTCTCTTTCTTGATTGAGTAGTATCGAATGTCGTTTTTCACCTTCAGATCAATCAATCCATCCTTCGCCATTCTGTCGAAGTGCGAACGGACATTGCTCTTGATAAGAGCACTATTTTCAGCGACCACCATTTCAATGGTCACATTCTTTTTCAGTTTGAGCAGCACAATGTTCGCTTGTGCTGCCTGACTCCCATTTGTTACTCCGAAGATATCCTTCCCTTTTGGGGCTTTCTTGGGCGGCGTCTCCGCCTTTGGTTTGTTCGGATGGGCATTTGTCCGAGTTTCTGTTTCCGGAATGTCTGCAGGGCATTCTGACGCATTCTGTGCTGAGATTTTATTGGGCTTTTCGACCATATCCACCAAGGTATCAGGAGACCATTGCACTCTTCTGCCGTTGAGTTCCACAGTGACGGAACCAATTCCAACTGCCAGAACAGTTGCAATTGTGCATCTGCTCATATCAGCTATTTGAACTACACTTCCCACTTGTGTATTACCCAATCGCATTACCATCTCCTCCTGCTGTGGGTTTGTTCATGCGAACTTCCATAGTTGCTTGGAGTGTTCGCCCATTTTGCAATGAGATAGAAAATCCAGAATGGCAGAGACAGCAAGGCACCCAGTGCGAACAGACATGCCAGTAGTTTTTTCTCCTTTTGTTTCTCCTGTGCTGGTGTTAGTGGTTTGGTCTCTTCGATTGGATTCGGGTGTTTGTGTGGTACCAGTTTCCATGGTCGTTTCTTTTCTGTGTCGTATATGCGTGCGGGCATGTTCTTATTCCTGATTTAGTACAGAGACTGTTTCTTTGTTCTTCTTTTTCTTTTTCTCCCAGAGTGTTGGATCAATTGGAATACTCTGTAGCGATCTGATTCTCTTTTTGCCTTTGTTCTTTGCACGTGTAACCATTGAGAGTTCAGGATACCCAAACTTGGAACGACCAAGTTTGATGATGAACTTTGAGATTGTTTCGTCTTTATGCTCAATTGTTACTTCGTATAGTGTAACGCTTTCCCCTTTTTCTGGGACCATGTGTTCAGGAAAAGTTGACTGGATCGTTCTGATTTCTGTCGTCATTTTTGTTTCACTTTCTGAAGGAAGCGGGGGGCGAGCGCTCGCCCCCCTGGGAATGCGTACACAGATCACCGTGGTGGAATAAAGGCATTCACACCAATAGTGATCGGTTTGCCATCGTATAGTTCGCTGGTTCTTTGAGTACCATGGGTACTCGCAATGGTCAGATTCTTCCCACTCGCAGATGGAGTAGGTTTGTCTTCCAAGGGCAGGACGATGGTCAGGGTCTTCTTCTTCTTGTCAACAGTCACAGTGTAATCAGACATTTGTGTTCTCCGGGTTACTTAGGGTGTCGTGAAGTTGAATGCTCAGGTAACAGTGAAGATGTTCTTTTTCGTCTTTTGTCATTGGTCCATGCTTTACTTCATATACTTCTCTCCAGTTTTCTCCGGGTTTGATGGAAAGGAGATGTTGTCGGTCAAACCAAACGGTATCCTCCCATATTTCTGATTTACTCAAGTCGTAGAACAAGGCACCCAATTGCCAGTTCTTATTGTCCACCGTGAATTCTCTGAATCCTTCAGGTGGTTTCAGTGCATTCGTTTTCATACCGCTTATCCACTTCGTTATGGCGGACTTCGTCAAATCCTGCTGCAAACGATCGCAGCAGATGGTATATCATCGCATTTGATGTCTCATGGTTCCAGCACAGGGGCAAGCGACAGCCACCATCCTTGTTGAGAAGTTTGCTTAGTCCTCTGTCCCCGAGACTGTAGCTGCCCACTTCTCCTGGGATTTGCTCGCTTACGGCGTTAATTCTTGCTACCTGCTCTAGTAGCATTGCTTTAGTCACTCTGTACATGGTTAGCTTTCGTTGAATTGGGCACAAAACGAACGTTTGGGAATTGGCAGCTCCGTGATTTGAATATGGGTCAGGTCATACAACGCAGAATCGTTTCCAAGGCGAGTATACTCATTTTCGTCCGCATCTTCGTCTACTCCACCATCCATTTCGCATCCCTGAAGTCTGTCGTGGTCTGCAGCTTCATCCAGTGCTTCTTGTTCGTTGTATGCAAAGACGACACACAAGGCACAACCCGACAAGTGAATCAGCCAGGGTCGTTTATTGTGTGGATTGTACTCTCCCTGATAGATACATTCGTCAGGCTCGACCACCAAGCTGTCGTTAAACTCGATGCCGTTGAATTCGCTTTCAGCCATTGTCATCTCCATCTCTGAGTTTAATGCAGGCCAGCAGAGCATCAGACCAATCGTCAACTGCTACTGTGATTCCCGCGAGATCGCACATTTTGAACAGCCACGCTTTCGCAATTGGATGCTGGTTGCGTTCGTCTGTGCCACGAGGGCAATAGTCGCCAAGCTGCAACATAACTTTTGCGAAACTCTGTGCCAGTCCACAGAGATTGCAGGCATCCTGCATTGCGAGTGCATCTTCTGCCAGCGTTTTGAGATCTTTTGTTGTGGTTGTCATATCAGCCCTTTCATGGTGTTGTCGCGTTCTAATACGTCGATTTTTTCTTTTAGTTCGTTAACAAGTTTCTCCAACTTGTTTACACGGATATGCAACAGGGATACAGGAGATCCTTTATCGAACTCGCGTTCAATGATATCGTCTAATCGGATCTCAAGTGCATCGCATGTGGACTTGAGGATGTTTTTGTTCACCTCGAATCCAAGTGTTTGCTTGATCTCCTCGCAAAAGGCATCCATCGTCCCTAATGGTCCCGATTTAGTCAGTGCCAATTGACCGCGAATGTAATCTACCAATTGAATCCGCTGTGGCAACGACAGCTTCAATACATTTCGTAGCGTACCCATTGTTTTCTCCTCAAACCCAAGTTTTGGGAACTTTCATTGCATTCAGTGCGCGATTCAAATCTTTGTGATCTCCGGGGAAATCGTAAAGCCATTTCTGCACTTCTCTTCCGTGTGGCCCTCCATGAAAGTCGAGATAGTCGTAAAGCCCTTCTCTTTCGATAACCGCTGGATAGCCCATATCCATACAATACTGAAGAATGTCGCTGCCACAGGATTCTGCGACATTCTGAAATACCATCCGCACCTTTTGGGCGAAATCTTCTGTGACTGTGACGAGCGGTAGCCGGGGTTGTTTCGGTTTTTTGACCATGGCGAACTCCTGTTTGGTGGTTGTGACTGGCGGAACATTTTCCGTCCTGCCGTATTCTAATGGCATTTTAGAAAATGTCCAGTTCAGAACTGGACATTTTCTAAAATTGTTTCCGGAAGTTTTTTGACGAAGATGAGTGGACCAAACGGGAGACAGAATGCGACTTGTGTGCATTCATAATTACTTCCAGTAAACTTGAAGAATGCGTTGAATGCGTCTTTTAGTTTTTCGCACATTTCCACCATATCAAGAGAGCCTGAATCATTTTGAAACACAAATACTGCCATGCCTTTGAAAGCGAGCAGCAACTTAGGAGATTGTTTCTGCATCACTTCCTGTAGTGTTTCAAATGTGAATACACATTCGTCTCGACGAAGAAACAGCTTATCGGGTATTTCCAGTTTCATAGCGAAGGCTCCTGCTGTAACAGTTCTTCGAATCGATCCTTATCAATCTCCGGCACCCATCGCTGAACTTGTTCCTGCAATTCTCTGTAGGTGTATCGCACGCGACCCATTTTGCGATACTGTACACCACTCACCAAAAGACTCTGCAACACCCATGATAAATGAGTGTCTTTTCCCTGCGCATTGAGTTCGCACAACTGTTGGGCCAGTGTCTGTTTCATTTCTCAGCAGCTTTCTGATCTGAATTGGAAAGAGAAGTGCCGGGGGCTGATTTGTTAGTAAAACATCAGGAACATACGAAGCTTGCTAATGCGACCAACAAATTTGACTGGCAAATCAAGCCGCATTGCTTTGAGAATTTTGTTCATTTCTGTTCTTCTTTCAACCTCTGTTCCTGCCCAGAAGTAATCAGTGAACAATTCGTTAAGCAAATGTATCGCTTCTTTGTTTGTCCATGTACAATCTTTCGCCCATGTGTCCAATTCATGAATTGTGATGTACTTCGTTTTTCTAATCCATAACATTGCTTTGAATGCTTTCGTTGCATGCCTTCTTGTTCCTTCCACAAATGCTTCTCTGTGTGTGCCTTCTGAATTTGTGTATGCCTGAATCACGTTCTATCTCCAATTTATTGGGGTTTGGTGCGTCCGAACGGAGAGCCTGGCCCCATGGGCCACGTGGACGCTGAGATTTGGTATTTTGAATCTGTCGCTGACTCGTGGGAGGTTTGAAAAGAGGGGGCTACCCGGCCCCCTCAGACGAAAGGGAGATTTAGCGACTTAGTCTGCGAATGGCTTCCTCTGCTGTCACAATTTCTCCACTTGGCACCATTCGTACCATACCGTCTCCGATTGGATCGCTTCCATAATCTTTCCCCTCTACTCTGGGTGGCACATTATTTCGCATAATGCCGCCATCAGAAGCGATTTCATAACCACCCAACACAACGAGTGGTTTTTTGGTATCTTTCGCAATAAACGGTTTCATTGTTATTCTCCGAATTCTTGTTCGTCTAACCATTCAGCTACATACATCCACACTTGATGTCGTTCAAACCTCCCCCATCCAAGTTCTCCATATAAAAAGTGATTCTCACAGGAAAAATCAACGTATGTGTCTTTTGTAATCATTACAAAACAGTTCCTCTTGCTGCCATCGTTAAAGATATGCTCAATGAACTGGTATCCATTATCAATGAGCCGTTGTTGTACAGCGAGAATATCCATGATTGCCCTCATTCTTATTTGGTGCAGTAAGAGAAGTGGGCGGAGCGAAATGCCCCGCCCACTGTTTCGTTAATTACCTTCTTTTTCGTTGTTCTGTCGAATGCCGTAATCGTAGTCGCCATTCGGCTTTTGACACCACGAATAATGCAATTCTTCGTTTGAGTTGTGATCAATCAAAATAAGCGACCCATTTTGAGTGCCACTGATGCGAATAACCGTTTTCAGAATTGTGGGAAGTCCTTCGTAATCAATAATCATCGCAAAACCTTTCGTTAATCAAAACTCGTCAGGATGTGTCTCTTGGTACTTAACCGCGTCCCGAGTTTCGTATTCGAGAACTTCGTCTTCCAGTTCTCTGGTGCGTACCAGCATTCGCTGAAATGCAGCCAGCATCAGAAGTTCGTTAATGATTCCTTCTGTCGTTCCACCAGTATGGCCTCGTTGCATGATACTGTCTGCCAGAATATGCACTTTCTTGTAGTATCGCCATTGTGGTGCATCTGAAAATTGATCATGCTCGTTTGTACGCCAACACTGTAGGTCATAATCATTATCGTATTCCACTACCAGTTCTTTTACCGGATGGTTCGGTGTGTCGTAACGCAGTTGCAGCATTGCCATAGTAGTGAACTCCAGTCAAAGGTTAAGCGAAACATCAGGCCACGTACATCAACAGTTCTTCTGCTCCGTACACGGCTCTCTTACCACAACAATCACATTCGTATTTGCAGGCATCTGGCTCCACTCCCTGCACTTCTTCACCACACGCAATGCAAACTCCCATGTAATCGTCCATTTCGACCAGTTCCATAATCCGGTCGATTGTTACGCTTTCGTGCATCTTCATGGCTATCTCTTTCTATTTGTCGTCATTGTACAGAACACATGGAACACCAGCAGCACAATCGCTGCAGTAACATTCGTAACATCCATGTCAGCACGCCCAGTTAAAAGCTTCATCATAGTTTGAACACATCGTTATGTGGTAGCGTTCTTCGCTGTTCTCTTTTTTCCATGCCAGTCGCAATGGGTTCTTATGCCGCAGACGTTTTGCTCGCATCTTATCCCTCCAATTCATTACAATGGTTCCTGCATCGTATTCCGACAACCGGGTCGCTACCCATATGTCTCTTCTCCAATTATGGGACAGCAGACTGTATATTTCGCCCATGCACGGGCACACATCGTTCATGGGGTCATTTTCCATTGCTCGCATATGGCGTTCTTGTGCTGAGAACATGCGGGCAATGCGTCGTGGGCTTGTGATCATGGTAGCGATTCCTAAGCAAGAGTAGAAAAGGGGCAGACGAAAGTGTCTGCCCCTAAACGAAACAGATCAGACAGGCATTACTCGCCATGTAAGCTCATCACCGTTATTGGCTATGTCGCAATGTGTCATGCGGAATCCACAGTTGATCTTTTCCAGGAATAGGTTCATCTGTTTGATTCGTTCTGTGGCATTTTCCCCATATCCGGTCAGACACTCCCTGAACATCTCTACAACCTCTTCGTCGTAGTCCATTCCTTTCAAAATCTCTTCAATTGCACTGTCGTCCAACCACCTATCGGATTCTTTGCCCAAAGAATCGACAACAAACGAACGTTTTGGGTAGGCAGTAGTCATGGTAGCGAACTCCTGTTCTGGGGTTTCTGTGGTTCCGGACGGACAATCCGTCCGTCCGGATTCTACTGGACATTTTCGGAAAATGTCAAGTTAAGCGCCACTGTGGGCGCAGTGTCCGGGACAACCCAGACTCCACGTCGTGTACCAGATCGTACAACTGACCAGTCTTCATGCGTGCGATCGCTGTCTTCGGCCCAGTATCAGCAATAACACGAATGTGACCATGCAGAATATAGGCATGGAGAAACACGCTGATTCCGTGTTCTCTGTGCTCTGCCCGGAACTTCATATGTTCCCCGTTTGACTCTTCCCAGTTGTAATAGACGATGTAGTAGTTGTTGCAGTTCAGAATCGCTTTATTGATCGCTTTAAGCGATAGTTCCCGCCTGTGGGATAAAGCAGAGTTTTTGAGAAATGGATTGAACACATTTTTGACGAGGTGTTCTACGACAGTAATGTGCTTGCTTGCGACTGTTTTTGACATTGTAGCGAACTCCAATCAAAGGGTGGAAAAGGGGGCGACAACACGCCGCCCCCAGAGAGACTGGTATCAGACGTTACGACCTCGACCACGCACTTCTCGAAGTTTTCTCATAAATAGTGCCTGTCGTGTCAGTTCCTTGAGCTCCCATTTGATTTCATCGACTGACATTCCGGCATCGCCTGCATCAGAGTATAGCTGACCGTATATGTATTCTGCGACGTCTGAAAGTTCGTCCCACTTCCAGTGCATTGCATCAGCAATCAGTCTCTCATGCCACTGTTCGTCGTTGAAGTACGTTGTTCGTATACTTGGATCGTCAATGACACCAACCGCGAATATCGTTTCAAACTCCACTTCGATATACTCGTATGGTTCCCGTGTGTGGTTTCCGTAGCGAATAGTCAGATTCATGGTAGCGAACTCCAATCAAGAGTAGAGAAAAAGGCAGATCAGGAATTGCAGCGAGGACATTCTGTACTGCGAAGAATAGGTTCTCCTGCTTTGTAATTGAAATGGTGGTCGCACATTTTTGTTCTCTGCTGAATTTCCTGTTCCAGCTCGAACACTCCCTGTGCCACCCATTCTTCTTCCTCCGCATCCATTTTGCGAAGTACGTCCATGATATCTGCGAGCTGTTTCTTAGTGGGCTTTGACATGGTAGCGAACTCCAATCAAGAGGTAAAGATGGGGCAGGCGAAAGTACCTGCCCCCAAGCGAAACATATCAACGACTGTACTTGCTGCTTGAACCATAAAGCAGGCGACGTACTTCCATTTCCTCTAACCGTTCTGCACGTGCCTGCTTCTCCCTGATATCCTCCCGCAGTCTCTGCATGTACTCTGCACGCTCCAGTTCCAGTTTCCTGTTGAAAGCAGCGCGGAGAGCATTGCGTTTGTTCGACATGGTAACGACTCCTGAGCAATAGGTGGAAAATGGGGCGATAACACACCGCCCCAAGCGAACAACAGATCAGGCAGCATGGAATGTGTCAGCGACATCCTGATTATGCGCAACGATCTTACGCAGCATCATGCGAATGTACTGTTCCTGATGCGGAGTAGGATCGCAACGCTGGATGAGAAATGCAACGAGGTCTGAATCAGTACGGAACAACAGCTTTTCTATATCACAACCAAACACCGTTTCAAACTCGTTTCCACCCGGATCAGTAAGCGTCTGAATGGTAACGAACCATTCCAGATCGACACAACACCAGTGACATTCGATTGTCTCCCAATCGTCCGTGTACAGATTAAAGGATGCGGTAACGTGTAAAGACATGTAGCGAACTCCTGTTCTGGGGTTTCTGTGGTTCCGGACGGACAATCCGTCCGTCCGGATTCTACTGGACATTTCCGAAAATGTCCAGTAGATTCCGCGCGTATAATAAGGGCGCAATCCCGCCCTTCCCCTTCTCTCAACGAGTGGGAGATGTTTGTTCCAGCCCCTCTCTTTTGGCGACTATTGCACCTGCATACTTTTTGCATTAAGTGGCCTACGTCCGGAATCCCGCCTTAAGCGAAGAGATGAGAGACGAATACTATTTTAAGCGAATTTTCAAAAAAGGAGGGGAGTATAAAAAGAAGAGTGAACTTTTCCGCCCTTTTAGGACTCCCCCCCTATTATCCCCCCCTCAATTGCTCCCATAAACAACAACTACCTCTCCCAGCAATACCACTGGTAATACTCTATTCGCTTACAAATAATACATTCCCAATGTTTTCCCTGTTTATGTATTACGTGTATGTCCACTTCCTTCTGGTTCACTCAATCGTATCACTATTGTATTTCACTTCACTTAGATGAATAATTAGATGAATAATTGGATGAGCATATGTACGAATGAAAAAGCGACAGCTTTTGGGCGATTTTTAGAACGAAAAGTATGCCCCCCATGTGGTTGTTGTAGGGTATGCGACATTGGGCAGCTTTTCAAAAAAGAGACATTTTGAAATTTCTGCAAGAGATTTGGTATGCGCCCCATGGGTGTAGGGGAGAGTACATTTTGAAATAAGTAGAGATGGCTTATTGCAAAATGTGGAGATAATTGCTCGCATACTTATTGTAAAATGTAGAGATAGATTTGTGGAAATGTGTGTGAGAATATGCTCGTAATATGGGAGAATGTGTAAGCGATATCTCCCACTACATTTAGAGAAAAGTTCGGCAGCTTTTCAAAAGTAAAACGAGCCAAAATTTCTGCAGAGAAATGACTTTGCACGTGCGTGCGTACGTAGGAGAGAGTTGGGAGATTTGTGGAAATGTTTGTGTGGGTGGATTTGTGAGCAAGTGAGGAGATACGATTGTGGAAAACGCCCACGTGGAAAAGTATCGCTTCGCTGACTCGTAGAGAGTTAGAGAAAAGAGTGAAAGGGCGACAGGGCAGACGACATCAAAACTTTGAGTGATGTTGATTCGTGGGTCTGTTGTGCGATGGGAAAGGGGACAGAGCAGGAGACTAAACTCGTTCTCTACTCTTTCGTTCTCCTGCTCTCCCACTCGTGTGGTCTCTGTTGAGAAATGAGAACGATGCGATGAGACCTATTATAAGAGCTGGAGAAACGAAAAGCGAATTTCAAAGAACTGAAAGGAAAAAAGAATGATTTGAGTCCCTGGTTTTCGCTTCACCAACTGAGTGATTATTATCTTTCTCTGATTCGTGGGGAGGGGACGCGAAGGAGAACGAGGGGACGCAGCAGGGGCCGCAGCAGGGGCCGCAGCAGGGGCCGCAGCAGGGGCCGCAGCAGGGGCCGCGAAGGAGAACGAGGGGACGCGAAGGAGAACGAGGGGACGCGAAGGAGAACGAGGGGCCGCAGCAGGGGGGGGGGGCATGGAGTGCCCCCCCTAGGCTTCCGACTGTTTACCACCATACGTCCGTTTTGACGGACGTTCAGATACACTTGGGACAAACAAAAGACCGGAGGACAGGCTGTCCTGTGTATCCCGCAGCGTGATACGGACAAATGTCTGTTGGTGGTAAACAGTCGGACTTGACGGACGTGTAGAACTTGATTTCAGTGTACACGTGTTCAAGGTCCGCATTTAAGGCGGTTCTGCGGTCAATCAGGACCGTTTGGGCCGTCCGATTGTTCTGCAGGGCTTGCCAGATGGTGCGCTCCGTTGTCCGTAGATCCTCTACGGCGCGTTCCACCGATTCAATGGTTTGCTGTATCCGTTCTGCTGTCAAAATGGCCGCGCTATGTGCTGTGGTCACGGGTGGTTCCTAATGGGGCTTGTAGTGCGTCAGAGTGCCCTGTCCGGAACGTCCGGACAGGGCATTGTCAATCAGGCTACTCTACGGCAGGGGCCGCAGCAGGGGCCGCAGCAGGGGCCGCAGCAGGGGCCGCAGCAGGCTTGACGGTCTTTGCGGGTTTGACCGCCGCCTTTTTTGCCACTCCGCCGATCGGCAGGGCAGGGTAGCCTGCTTCAATCCGTCCACCCGCTGCCAGAATGCTGGCCATCCATGCTGGGTTCAAGATCCACCCGCCAGCATGCCGCAGAACATGCGGCTGCATCTGTCCTGCCTTGTCCACCCAACACTTCCGCAGCGCTTTGGTGGTGGTATGTTCGGACGTATGCAATCCGTTGTAGCTGGTATGTCCGAGATCCTGCGTTGTTCCGGATGCAGCATACACTCCGCCCCCCTGCGGGCGCAAACCGCGTGTATGCAGGCCTGCATACACGCGGGCAATGTCAGGAGCCAACCAGAAAGCTCCCGGCGTGCAGACCAGACAGTAGTCCCAAACACTGGCCTTGCTTGCTCCTGCGCGTCCACCGAAGATATTGGCAACGCCTGTCGGACTGGAGGGATAGGCCGCAATTGCGGCCTTAATCTGTGCATCAGTAACGCGGACTGGTTCGATTGTTTTGGCCATTGGTAGCATACTCCGCCGCGCAGTCCGTAGGACGGTTTGATCGGAATTGATCAGTATGGTTTCCGTCCTGAGGTTTCCTGCCCGGCACGCGCATACTATCGACCGGTCGATCGATTGTCGATAGCTCTTTCGATCGATTTATTGCTCGATTGCTCGATTGCTTGACGTAAACCCTTGCCTTACAAGGGTTTAAGATTTTTGAAAAAGTTTTCGGGATTTTTTAAAATGTCGGTTCCTGCCACAGGACAAACGGCATTTAGGGCATTTCAGGTTTTTACCCTAAGTGCCAGGGGGGCAATACCCTATAAGGCGCACGCGCGAGCCACCCTATAGGTACTACTATCCATGCCACCCTATAGGTACTACTATCCATGCCACCCTACTATTGCACATCGCTTGCACACGCACATTGGTTGCATATGCACATTTTGTGCGTTTGAGTCCCGACACTGGACGCATGTCCAGTTTTGGAAAGAAATGAGCTGCTGTCAAAATTTTTGTCGTATTTTTAGTGATAGATGTTCATTCAAAAATTTTATATGAAAAATTTTTTACACCACCAAAAAAGGCTGAAGTTGACAACCGGTGCCCCCGCCGATACTGTGGGCGGCTTCCTCTGACGGAGAAAACAATGCCAACGAAAACGAAAACGAAGACGGGGCGTCCCGCGAAGTATCCTTTCAAAGCGGAATACGTGTTCCGTATCTACGACCTTGAGAAAAGCGAACTACCTGACAAAGCCATCGCCGACGCCATCGGTATTCCATTTGATACATACCGACACTGGGTCCGGAGTAACCCCGCAGTGAAGATGGCGATCAAAGCGGCCCGCGTAGCGAAAAAGTTCGATGCAGACAAAGAAGCCGAAATGGAGTCGTATATCGCAGGACGATTATCCCCCCATCTCAGAACTTACTGGGAGCAGATCAAGAATGCCCGCAAAGAGCGAAATTACACGGAGCTGTCGTCGTTCAGGCTGAAAGCCCACGAAAACCAGCTTCTGTTTCTGCACACATGGTATAAAGCGAACTTCAATGTAAGTCGTACTTTGCGATATCTGGGAGTGCCCAGAGATACATACCGAGTCTGGAGGGGGATACCCAGATTCAAGGCGATCATGGAAGAGATGATGGAGATCAAAAAGGATTTCTACGAAGATGCCTTAGTGAACTGTGTGCGAAGGGGCGAAACGCAGGCGATCATATTTGCGAACAAATCCCTGAATCGTGACAGGGGATACAGCGACAAGAAAGAGGTGGAAGTGAGCGGGAATGTCAAACACGAACACGAGCATAAGATGTTGATTGATCTGGATCGCCTTGACCTGCCCATAGAGATACAGGTGGCGATTGCGGAAGCGATGGAGAAGAGAAAGCGATTGGATGATGACATCGCTTCGAGAAACGTGGAAATGTCCGAAACGGATAATCAAATTCGCTACGACGTCAATGGGCGGAAAATCCCGGTTACGGATTTGATTACTGTGAATTAGACAGAGTGTCAACGATGTCTAATAGTCCGAAGGACGAATTGAGGGGAAGAAAATGGGTAGTACGGAAGAAATAGACCAAGTGCGACTAGATGCGGCTCGATGGCGGTACGTCCGCGATCATTCGACTAGGGGGTGTCAGGATACTAAAACGACATGGTCGTGGCATTTCACCCCACGTGGATTTGCAGGTTCTATGGAAGAATTGGTTGACATGCACATGGCGAAAGAGAAATGAAATGAAAGAAATTGTTTTGGTTGCAGGAGCAATTCTGGTTGCATACCTCATTTGCTTTGTGGTACAAGTTGAGAGAACGGGTATTGCCGTAGCAAAGGAAGAGTCCCGCAGAATCGCTCGAACGTACGAAAAAGAGTTGGAACGAGGGAAACTGTTCCAGGCCAAAGATACGAAATCAAAATGGTTGGTTGAGGTCATGTACGGAAAAGAGGATTAAAGAAATGCTGTTGAACTTCGTCTTGAGTCTAAGTTTGTTGACACCTGTCACTTACGAAGAGTTTGTATCTGCCGATACAGTACGGATACAAATGGAATCTCTGTATCGGGTGGCTCAGCAGGAAACACAAAATGCCCTATGGGAGGTTGATTACTGGAAGGAGTCGGAACAGGAAGAATGGGTTGCCAGCGTGCCCCATATGATGGCCGGCAATATGGTAGCGGCCCAATACTATTGGCAGAGAGCCGAAGTGTGGGCTGTTCAAAAAAGAATGTGGGAAACGGAACTTGTTCTATTGCGACAAGAAGAAAATGACGCCTTTGCCCGCTGGTACGAAGCACTGGAAAGGGTGCGGTTAATTTTTGAGGAACTGAAACGTTTTCAATCAAATCCTTACCGATAAAGGATGCAGTGATGCTGAACCCCGGACAACGAGCGGAACTTGATCAATGCGAGGCAGCGTTATGTGAAATGCTTCCTTCGTTTTGGTTTTCTCTGTACTCCAGTCTGACGACTGCGGGTTTTACATCTGAACAGGCGATGGATCTGCTGAAGGCGTACATTCAGGTATCGTTATTACGTCATAAATGAAAGGAATCCTATGTGGAGTGCGATTAAGTGGGCTGCTGTAGGCTATTGGCAGCATCGAGTCAGTAAAAAGAAGGCTAAATATGAAGCCTTGCTGACTTTGGAGCGAGAAATTCAGCAAAAAGTGATTGGCGGGGGAGAAATCGATCGCCTGTCATACGCTTTGGTCGTGATTGCCAGGATTCAGAACACCCCATGAGCGCACTCACACTGGATTATCATAAAACGATTGCTACAGTGTGCCGAAAATCGTTTTATCAGTTCACAAAACACTTCTGGGGGACTATCATTGAAGAGACCCCAGAATGGAACTGGCACATTAAGTTCCTTTGCGAAGAAATCCAGTCAATTTTGGAGCGGGTTTTTCTAAATGAGGCCAAAGAGTACGACCTCATTACTAACATTTCACCCGGAGAAACGAAGTCAACCTTGTTCTCGGTCATGCTGACACCATGGGCATGGACAAGGATGCCTTCGTTTCGCTCCATTAACGGGTCATACGCGGACGATTTGTCACTGGAAATGAGCAGAAAAGCTCGTGATATCATCCAAAGTGAGAAATATCGCCTTTGTTTCCCGGAAATTGAGATCCGGGCGGACCAGAATACCAAGAGTAACTTCGTAAATACGAAGGGTGGACAGCGGATAGCGACGTCAACTGGAGCAGGTATCACGGGAAAGCACGCCCACTGCATCATTATTGACGACCCGTTGAACCCAAAACAGGCTGCGAGTGATACAGAACTAGAAAAAGCCAACATTTGGATGAGCGAAACCCTTCCCAGCCGAAAAGTCCATAAAGAAGTCACTCCCACTTTGCTGATCATGCAGAGATTGCATCAAAACGATCCAACAGGCAACCGGCTGAAGAAAGCCGAAGGCGGTGTTGCCGATGTTGTGAAGCATTTGCGACTTCCTGCAACAGACGAATATGCGGTAAAACCTTCGTATTTGAAGAAGTTTTACAAAGATGGTCTGATGAACCCTGCCAGAACGACCAGAAAGGTTCTGGCAGAGGTGAAAGCACAATCAGGCGAGTACGTTCTGGCCTGCCAATATGGACAAGATCCTCGTCCGCGCGGGGGCGGAATGTTTCGTTTTGATCGAATTAAGATCGAACGAACAATTCCACAGGATTTCAAGCGTGTTGTTCGTTATTGGGACAAAGCAGGCACATTTGACGGTGGCTGCCACACTGTTGGCCTGAAAATGGGAATGCAGGTGCTCACACAGGGACTGACCACACCCCTCAAATTGTTTTGGATCTTGGACGTCGTTCGTTTTCAGGAAGCGGCGTTTGAGCGGGAACGTATCATTCTTAATACTGCACAGGCTGACGGACTGGATGTTGAAATCTGGCTGGAAGAAGAAGGCGGTTCCGGGGGCAAGGAATCGGTCCAGAATACGATCAACAACCTTTCCGGCTTTCGTGTTCGTCGTGATAAGCCTGTTGGTGATAAAGTTGTGCGAGCGGACCCCGCGTCTGTGCAGTGGAATAACTATTGCTTTCGCATGATTGAGTCGCCTTGGAATAACGTCTTTATGGAAGAAGTCCAATACTTCCCATTAAGCACCTACAAAGATCAGGTTGACGCCTTGAGCGGGGCTTTCGCTGTCCTTACGGCTCCCCGCCTGAAGATTGGGGCTTGGTGATGAGCAAAGAGTACGAAAGAAGCACTCGCAGAGGTCCGGGTCCGGGGCCGGGCAAGAAACTGGCACCAGAAAAACGACCACAAGGCTTCTTCATTCTGATTCATCAGGTTGATGGAGACAAAGGCTGGAACCAGCAAAAAAAGACGTGGCTGGAATTGGGTCAAGCATCCCTTTACCCCACGTGGGAGATAGCGTATTCTGTTGCAGCGACAATTCATTTTCTCAAAGATCCGAATGTTTGCTGGAAGATAAATCACCGAAATGGGGTGTAGCATGGCTGTTAAATCGTCCAATCGTCGAAAGTCTGCTTTAATCTCGCAAGTGCGAGCAATTCAGCGAGAAATCGTTGAAGCAAACTCGCTGGGAAGCGGTCCACAGCGACGCAATCTTAATAAAGAGTGTGGCTACCCTGATGAAGTTATGCTGCAGGATATTGTTGATTTGTACGATCGTGAAGGGGTGGCTAAACGTGTTGTGCAGGTCTACCCTGTAGAGACGTGGAAAACTCATCCAGAAGTCTACGAAGTTGATAGTGTTGAAGAGACTCCATTTGAAGAAGCGAATAGAGAGTTCGTTGATCAACACAATATCTGGTCTTTGCTGGAAAGAGCCGACATTCTGTCAGGAATTGGTCATTTTGGAGTCATTTTGGTTGGTTTGAACGACGGTGTTAAGGATTTGCGAAATCCTGTTCCGGGTTTTACGGACAAAGACAATTTTGACATGCCGTCGTACAAATTGGAAAAATCGCCTAAAAAAGTCTATGAACCATTGTACTTTAAGTGTTTTGACCAGCGGCAGGTCACTATCATGGAATTGGAGAAGGATAAGTCCAATGCACGATATGGCCGTCCTACGATTTATCGTATTTCGTCTGTATCTATCGATGAACAGGGACAGGTTATGCAGTCGTCTTCAGACGACTTGTATGTTCATTGGCATCGCATTATTCATTTGGCGGACAATTTGGAGTCAAGTGATATCATTGGTGTCCCCCGTCTGCGGACGGCGTATAACCGTGTGCATGACTTGTTAAAGGTAATTGGTGGTTCTGGAGAAATGTTCTGGAAAGGAGGGTTTCCGGGACTGTCTTTTGAAGTTCAGCCGAACCTGCAGGGGAATGGGATTACGGGGGCGGACTTCGACGTTGATGAGTTTCGCGAAGAAGTTGAGCGGTATGCTAATGGATTGCAGCGATATCTTCGTCTTGTTGGTCTGAATGCGAAATCTCTTGCTCCGCAGGTCGCAGACCCTACGCCTCACGTGGATGCTGGTCTTGATCAGGTCTGTATTACGATCAATTGTCCAAAACGAATCTTTCTGGGAACAGAGTCTGCTCACCTTGCTTCTACGCAAGATCAGAAGACTTGGTCTGACCGTATCAATGGGCGACGTGACAACTACGCCATTCCGGGCATTGTCCGTCCATTCTTCACCAGAATGATTGTCTTTGGTGCTCTTCCCTTCGTAGAGAAGTTCAAAGTCCATTGGCGCGATCCGGAAGAGGTTGACCCCCTCGTCCGTGCTCAGGCGTTTGAGAAAATCGTCAATGGTGTTTCGCAGTATGTATCCAGTGGAATGGCGACGCTGTTCCCGCCTATGGAATTTCTCACCGAATTGCTTGGATACGATAACGCTCTGGCTCGCACAATTGTGGACGCGGCTGAGAAACAAGCCAAGACGAAAGAGATGGCTGTTCCCCTGGTTGGGGCCACTGACAAGATGGAAGCGGAAAAGGAAGCTGCCAAGATGGCAGCAGATAGCAAGGCACAGCAATTGAAAGCCAAAACGGGCAAGAAACCCGGTGCCGGCGGGGATAAAGCTGGGACGGGCAAGCGGAGGACCGTCAAAGATGTTTCAACCGGGAAAAATGGGGGTTGATCCATTCCCATTGAGAGTTTAGATTGGGTTCGGCGATGGTTGACAATTCTCTCATTGATGAGTGGATGTGCATCCCTTATCAGGTTTGTCGGGAGTGGGCCAGACCTGGTGAACGCATTAAGGATATGATTCAATACGGCGACGCTTGTGTTGGTCTTATCCTTGCTGCTCGTACTTACAATCCTGCTCGTGGTGTTCCTTTTTCGGTTTATGCGAAACAAAAGATTAAATGGTATTGTGCGGAACGTCCTCGTTTGAAAGCTCGCGAGGATTACAAATACGAAGTCAGTGTTGATACCTTTGACTGGTTTTGTTCGCAGATACGCTCGCCATTGCAATTGATAGAAGAACAGGAGTGGTTGTACTTCGCGATCGAAAACTATCTGCATGGAATGGAAAAGGAGGTGATCCAACATCGTTGCAATGGATTGCTATTCGCTGAAATTGGTACACTCCTGAACATCAAAGAAAAAACAGCCGCGTTGATTTCACAACGGGCTGTTCGCAAATTGCGAAAAATTTGGTATGATGAACCCCTATCGGAAAAGGACGAAGAACTTCATGGTAACAAAGAAAAGAATTGATCGTGTTCATCGGAATCGACGCCCCACGTTTTAGGTTGGTGACAAGTTCGACGTTGATAACACCATTACACGACAAGATGTGAACAAAGATGGTGTGTCGGATTTGATTGTGGATCATGTGGTTAAGCGAAATGGCGAACTCTTTTACACCAGCAAAAGTGTGTGGTACGGCGTTGACGATGCGACGTACACGCTGTTTGAACAGAATGTCACTCCCTTTTTGGACGATTTCTCAACTACAAATCTTGGGGAACTGATTGCTTGTTGGCAACGAATGACCAAAGTGTTTGAGGGAATTACTCAATACGGGGCACAGAAAGCAGTGGAAATTGGTCAGCCAGTTTCTGGGATCTAAACATGATGTGGGTACTGGCAATGGTACCGGTCGTATGCTTGGCTTCTTTGTCGGGCATCGGCTGGCTGACAGGAGGCACGGCACTGATCGTCGCTTTGGTGTGCCCCCAGGCAATGGCACCGATCGGTTCCATGACGTTGGCAGGTGGTGTTGTTAGCTTGATGATGCTGGCAGCGTACAGGAGTCAGTGATGTCTGTTCTCAGTTGCGTTTTGTCGTCTGCGGCAGCATCGACTCACGCCAATGCTGGTGATTGGGAAGCTGCTGCTACAGCACTGTCGCTTTCAACAAAAGTTCACGCGGACACAACCCTGCGAAACTCTCGCTGGTTGATGACGCAGTTCACGGGTGTCCTTGACCCGCAGACCGGGGCGACGGAAGCCGACCTTCTCATCACGACTCTGGAAAACTCGCCAATTTCACGAGCAAGGGAAGCTCACCGGCTGCTGAGCGGAATCGGTCTCGACCTATCGCACCCGGACGTGCAGGCGACGTTGCCGGTGATCGGGGCGAACTGGCCCCCCGGCATGGTCGCGAAGATCCAGCGGTTCGGCCGGTGGACGACAGCTCCATGGCAGGACGCCGGGTTGCCGCAGGCACCCACAGCGGAAGAGATCCAGGCCGTGTGGGAACCGTACGCGCTGCGGCTATCATTGGAGTCTACTGCGGACGAGGCGTATGTGGCATTCGTTACTTTGTTTAACGAAGCTAAGGCCGGGATTGCTGATGGCACGCTCACAACTGTGGAACAAGTGAACGCTGTTCTGGCTGGGGGTGGGTGATGGCCGTCAACGTTCAGATCTTCACTGCAGATGGCACCTGGACGAAGCCGTCCATCGGCGGCGGTGGAGCAATCACGCACCTGCAGGGTATCGGCAGCGGTGGGGGTGGCGGTGCAGGTACAACGATTGCTGGTAGTCGTGGCGGTGCCGGTGGTGGTAGCGGCGGGGCTTATAGCTTCACAACAATTGCGACGTCGGTGCTGGCGGGGACGGAAGCTGTAGTGGTTGGACCCACTGCCAATGGCGGAAGCTCATCTTCGGCAGCCGGAACCGCCGGAACAGCAAGCACATTCGGTGTGTATATGCGTGCCGGCGGAGGAAACTTCGGAAGCGGACCGACAGGGGTATCTGGCGCGAGTGGTGGTGCTGTGTCGATTGGATCTGAAGCGGGAGGGGCGGGCGGCGGTGGCGGATCATCAACGACTGCTGGAATCACACCGGCAGTTCCAGCGGCAGGCCGCGGCGCGGCGGGCGGTGGTGGTGGCGGCGGCTTCACCTTCGGTGGTACCGGTTACGCAGGCGGTGCCGGGGCAGCCAGTGGATCTAGTACGCACGGGTCGACAATATCTGGCGGTACCGGCGGGGCTGGTGGTGGTACGAATGCTGGTGGAGCAGGGACTTCCTGTGCGACCAATGAACCGCATGGCGGGGCTGCGGGCGGCGGCGGTGGCGGAGTCAGCGGCAGTACGGGAGGGGCGGGCGGCAACGGCGGTCTGTACGGCGGCGGTGGCGGTGGCGGCGGAAGTGGTGGAACGTTTGGCGCGGGCGGAAGTGGCGCTAACGGCATCGTGATTGCGGCGACAATCCAATGAAAGCTCCGACAACATTCAAAGAGCCAAAGGTGGTTGTTCCCCCAGACGATGGCGGGCCGATCACGTTCCGCTGGCACCTTCCACGCGGCACGCTGGCCCCGCGAATGTCGGCGTACGAACTGGCGGAATTCCTGTTGCCGCACATGCCGCACATCCTCCCGTTCTTCTCCGCTCATCCTCGGGTGTATCGAGAATTCGAGACGATGCTGTTGATGCTGGCTCATTCGCCACGCGAGGTGATTGATCGGCTGGTTCCCTGGGTCCGGTCAGTGACGCGCACTGCCGACACCGACATCGTGTTGCTCGATATTTCCAGTGTGACACCCCAAGCCGCAGGAAAGGTGTGCTCACTTGGAAGTTAGTATTTACACAGCAGACGACACATGGACGAAACCATCCTGTGACTTCGTCCGAGTCAGTCTTGTCGCCGGGGGCGGGGGCGGTGGCTCCGGTGGGACTTCAGCGCTGGGGGTCGTTTCGACAGGCGGCGGTGGCGGAGGCGGGGCCGCATACAACACTTTCGCATTTCCCGCATCGATTCTCGCTTCGACCGAAACAGTGACGGTCGGGGTAGGTGGCGCTGGTGGTGTCGGTGTGAGCACGTCAGATACGAACGGCAACGCCGGTAGTGCTGGCGAAGACACGACGTTCGGCAACTGGGCGTGCAGTAAAGCGGGCGGCGGTGGTGGCGCTGGGCAGAACTCAGGTGTTGCGGGTTCTGCGGGAGCTGCCGCGACTGGCATTTACTCCGGTGCGGCAGGAGGGGCCAGCAGTGCTTCCGGCGGATCAGGTGGTGCGGCGACGGCTACGGCGACACGAGGAGCGGGCGGCGGAGCGGGCGGCGGCGGATACTCTTCGGCGAATGCCCCAGGAATCGGCGGCTTTGGGGGAGGGGTTGCTGACGATATCGTGTCAGCGTCGCTCGGGCCAGCGAGAGTCAACACCGGAAGCAACATCAACGTCGGTGCTGCGGCGAACCGGCACTCATCAGGAACCGGATACCACTACAGTTGGTTTCTGGGCGGCACAGGAGGCTCCGGAGGGCACGCTGCGCCAACCACAGTCACATATGTCGGGCCGTCCGGAAATCATGCTGATGGTGGTGACGGCGGACACGGGGTTGCGGGCGGCGGCGGTGGCGGTGGCGCAGGAACAAAGAATACAGGCACGTCTGGAGCAGGTGGTTCCGGTGGCGATGGGTTTGTCGTTGTGGTGTCCCTATGAGTCAGATTGATATCTATACGACACCCGGACGCACCGCCTGGACTCCGGTCACCGATCTGGTGTACTTCGAAGCCTATGCCATCGGCGGAGGCGGCGGCGGAGGCGGCGGAGCATTAGGCGCGAATGCCACGAACCGACGTGCCGGCGGCGGTGGCGGTGGCGGTGCCCTGACGTTTATGCAGGCACCATTTACAGGTCCGCAGGGTGATTGGGACGTGGTCGTTGCGAGCGGTGGGGCTGGGGGCTGGAGTCAGGCGACGAATACCACTGCAGGCAACTACGGTTTGGGTGGTGGGGCCAGTTCGCTCGGTTGGGTCTGTCATGCGTTCGGCGGGCAACACGGCCTCGGTGGCGGTTTGACCGGCGGATCGGAAGGATCAGGGGGTACCGGAGGAGAAGGGGTGTCGTCTGGAGGCAGTGGTGGTCAAGGTAGAGTGACGGCTACTGGCGTCGCCGGTACGGCCAGTCTTCTTGGTGCGGGTGCGGGCGGCGGTGGAGGCGGCGGTTGCGATTCATCAGGCAATGCGAGGGCCGGAGGCGACGGTGGGGCAAGTGGTGGGTCTGTCAGGCAGACTGCGATTACTGGCGGAACCGGCGGGGCGGCAGGCACGTCGGGGGTGAACGCGGGGAACGGGACAAACGGCACCTCTGTCTCGTCCAATGATTACAGCGGGGGCGGCGGCGGCGGTGGCGGCGGTGCTGGGTTCTCTGGCGCTGGCAGCAATGGCGGCAACGGCGGAGATGGCGGGTTGTGCGGCGGCGGGGGCGGCGGCGGCGGAGGTGCCGAGAATGGAAACACCGCAGGTAAAGGCGGCAAGGGCGGCAACGGGATCATTGTGGTGTTGTCGATGACGCAGGCGGCAGCGAGTGGTGGCGGATTGCTGGTTCACCCCGGTATGTCTGGAGGGATGCGAGGATGAAACTGGCAGTCAAAAACGGAATCACTTCACTGATCTTGCGCGTAAAGATCCTTGATACTTCTGTGACCACAGGGGCGGGGAAAACCGGGCTCACCCACAGTTCGTCGGGGCTGATTATCAGCACCATCGCAGATAACGAAGCCACGGCGACAGCGTATACGCAGGCTGCGAGCAACGTCGAGACGATCACGATCCTGGGCACGTTCGCCGCACCCACAGCGAGCAAGTGCCGATTCAAGGAAGTGGATTCGACTAATCATCCTGGTGTTTACGAAATACACATAGCAAACGCTCGCTGGGCTGTCAGTTCTGCTCGCTCTGTGATTGTCTCAGTCTCAGGGGTGAGTGGTGCTGCTCAGGTCGACGCGGAAATTCAACTTGATCCAGTTCCAGCGAATGTTGAAAAATTTGGAGATTCTGCTGGGACTTTTGCTTCTGGACGACCGGAAGTTAACGTAACCCATGCGGCAGGTACAGCATGGGGGAGTGGTGCAATTACTGCTACGTCTATTGCGGCGAGTGCTTTCACTGCTGCTAAATTCGACACGGCTTGCTTTACTTCCGCGAAGTTTGATACTGGGGCAATCACATCAACGGTTGTGGCTGATGGCTTCATCACTTCGGCGAAGTTTGCTGCTGGGGCGATTGACAACGCAGCTATCGCTACAGATGCTATTGGTTCTGCAGAACTAGCAGCTTCTGCTATCAACGAAATCGTTGATCAAGTGTGGGACGAATCGAACTCTGCCCACGGCATTCCCGGTTCTACTGGAGAAGCTGTTGGAGTCGCGTTTTACAATACAGAGAACAGACTTCCGGCAGTTCTTGTATCTGGGAGAATGGATGTGTCTGTAGGAGCAATGGAGGCGAACGTATTCACCGCCTCTGCCTTGGCTGCAGATGCTGTGAACGAAATCGTTGATCAAGTGTGGGACGAAGCAATCGCAGGTCACGCTGGAGCAGGCTCTACAGGACTAGCACTGTCCGGTGCTACTGCTCCCTCTGCTGCGACTGTTGCCGATGCTGTTTGGGATGAAGCTCTTGCAGGTCACGTAGCGGCAGGCTCCACCGGAGAAGCGCTCAACGCTGCAGGGGGTGCCGGAGACCCGTGGATCACTACAGTACCTGGGGCCTATGGTGTCGGCTCTGCAGGCTATATTCTCGGCACCAACCTCAATGCTACGGTTTCTAGCCGTGCATCCCAGACAAGTCTCGATACTGTAGACGATCTGTTGGATACAGAAATTGCAGCGATCAAAGCAAAGACCGATAATCTCCCGACAGATCCTGCAGACGAATCCAGTATTCAGGCGACTCTCACAACGATCGCTTCTTACATTGACACTGAGATTGCAGCGATCAAAGCCAAGACAGACAATTTGCCCGCTGCCCCTGCTGCCGTAGGAGACATCCCAACAGTTTCGCAGATCTGGACTACAGCACTCGCTGAGGCGTACAAGACAGCAGGTGCTACAGGGACTGCAGCGCAACTGCTTTATGAGATCCTGCACAACATTACAAGATTTACGAACACAGGGGTTACTCGTGCTATTAAGAAGCTTGACGGCACAACAGCAAAAACGTACACCTACGACGATGCGACAACGCCCACAGCACTTACGGAGACGACCTGATGCCCGCCAGTATGTCTTCCGTCACTACAATGGGGTTTGGAAATGGAACCTTTGAGGGTTCCATTTACCTTGTCGCTTCGTTAGGATATGGATTTGGCGAAGAAGCGATCATTCCCGGTGGTTTCTACTATTACGTGTTTATGACCAACAGTGTCCCGGTCTGAGAAATGACATGATACGAAATCAAGCCGGACAAACTATTCGTGTTTTTGCTTTCAATACGCTCACACAAGAGCCTGTAGAGGGCGACGCAGCGAATATCACGGGATCGATCAGTCTGGACAATGGGGCGTTTGTTGCAACAAGTGATGTAAATCCAACTGAAGAATCTGCAGGCGGTGGGTTCTATCGTTTCAGCACAATACAGGCGGAAACAAATGCCCATGTAATTCATGGCACATTCGCTTCTTCGACTCCGAATGTAATCGTTATTATGATGGGGGGCGTTATTACGACGGTCGTCCCCGGCGGAACCCTTGTTGCAACAGCGTACGAAGCCGGCGAGATTTCCTCGTTTCCACGTTTCCTGCGAAAGCAGGATGCCCGTACTGTGGCGAATGGAAACGCCATTTTGTTGCGTTTGTATTCTGACGATGATACACCAGTTTTGTTGTATGGTAGTGGATCGCTTCTGTTTGCAGATGCTGAACGAATCGTTTTGTCTTTGATTCGTAAAGAGGAGGAAGTACCACAAGTCGAAATCCCCATAGAATGGGTTACTGCAGACGAATCTGATGACGACTTGGACGATGGTTACTTTTTGATAACGTACGACGAAACGGCATTAGACGATTGTGATGATGTACTTGCCAGCGGGTACACTTACCACTATTGGGGCATTAAGGTCCAGTGGCCGTCTACGCACCAGCCAATCACTGTAGCTGATGGGATGGTCAGAGTGAAGCCTCTGATCGCGACGACTGAGGTGACGTCATAGGGAAGAATAATGAAGTATCCAGAAACTCTCACGGACGAAGTTTTAGAAATCATCTGGAACTGTGTGGAGATGTGTCATGCTGCTTACGAGTCTACACAAGAATTCGAATATCTTCCCTTGTTCAAACAGTATGATGATTTCTGGTTTGTGCGAGGCCTTGGGGCTTCGTTGTGTGTTGTGCTGGAAACACCTTCAAGGATTTATGTGGCATTTCGGGGAACTGTGCTGGATAGTGTCACACAAATCAAAAGTGACATCAGTACCCATTGGATTGTCGAACCGTCCATTGGCAATGTGAGTACAGGAGTGCGACAGGAACTTGATCATATTTGGCCATGCCTTTTGCAAAAAGTGGAAGAACTGCTTTACAAAAAACCAAGGGCACTTTATGTGACCGGACATTCACTCGGTGGAGGAATGGCCAGTCTTGCTACAGCGAGGTTTTTGTTGCATGGCATACGAAAAGCTGAACTAGTTTTTGTTCCTTCTGGTTTGTTGTTGTTTGGGGCGATACGTGTTGGTAACAGCGAATACGTGCAACACATTGAAAATCTTGAGATTGTTGCATCGCATGACGATTCGCGTATCGGAATTTGGCGTTTCAAAAACGGGGTGGACTTTATCACAATGTTCCCACCTAAAATCTGGGGATATGCCAGCGAGGGTAAAACGATGTATATTACACCCAGTGGTGATTTCCATCTGGAACCGTGGTCAGTGAAACGATTATGGTGGGAGTTCAAAGGGTCGTATTGTTGGTTTCGTATGTTGTCCCGTGGTTTGTACGATCATCGTATTTCTCAGTACAAACACAAGATTGAGAAACTGGTCGAACATCGCAACACCCGCACACAGGAAGTGAAGCCATGAAACACTTGATTGCTGTTTTGGTTTTTTTGTTCCTCTGTCTTGCCGCCGAAGCACAGATCACTCAAATCCGTGTCTGGGATGGATCAGGATGGAAACAGGGAACAGGAGTTTGCATCGCCCATCGCACAAAGCCGCCTAGGGCTGTTGTTGTGACTGTCAGACATATCTTTGACGGCACGGACGGGGCGTATATTGAAATACGCGAGAAGAAAGTTGGTCTGCGACGTGCAAGGTTGAGGGCACTTCATCATAGCCGGGATTTGGCTATTATCGAAGTGCCTGAATGCGAAATGACTGAATATCAGATTTCACGTGAAATCCCGGAAGGAATTGATGTTGTCGTTTGTGGGTATGGCCCCTGTTACAACAAGCAAAACGATGATGGGTGTTTTCGCGGAAAAATCGTCAATGGTGGAATTTGGGGGAATTCTGACTTCCATCCGATCGGTGGAGATAGTGGCGGTCCTGTGATTGCCAAAAGAGATGATGGTGTGCCTTGTGTGATGGGGGTTGTGACTGGATATACTTCCGATCGTCCAATTACTCCATACAGGAATCGACGCGACATCAGCCAAGGTAGTGTGTTGACGAATTTTGTCGATAGCGAAGAAATCTATCGATTCGTCAAAACGCAGTATGGCGGCTGTCCTACGTGCCCGGCGTGGGTCGTTCCTGAAGTGCGACAACCAATGATTGGAATTGGCATTCCTGTTGGTCCCCCTAAAGTTGTCGGAGTAACCCCGTATCGACCGCCCGGATACCCCATACAGAATCTGCCACAACCGCCCTCAGAGGCCGTAGAAGGGCCGCCGGGGCCGGAGGGGCCGCCAGGACAACCGGGAAAGGATGGGAGGTCTGTTGATCAGAAAAAGATAGAGAACCTTTTGGTTCAGTGGTTGGATGAACACAAAGACGATCTAAAAGGACCAAAGGGTGATCAGGGAGAGCCTTCCACTCTCGATATTTCTGATCTGGAGAAAAGATTGGAAGTTTTGGAAAAGAGAAAACAAAGATTCTTGATTGTGGATTCTAAAACTGGTACGGTCATTGACGACGAAAGTTATACTCAGGATGAACCGGTTGTTCTGGATATTCGAAGATTAAAATCAACGGCCCCAAGCGATGCCGAATGATATAGATCCACCAGCAGACGACCCCGTTATTGGTGATGGGGTTCTATCTATTCCTTTGGAGAGTGATGAGGAGAACCAGCAAATGCCCTTGGACTTGCCAGCGTCGATGGGTCAGTACCTGTTGTCAGAAACAACTGGTAACATTCAGGCCAACAACCGTGACGGACGCTCAATGTCGTCCATCGCTGTCGGCGTGCTGCAGTTCGCTGCTGCTCGCAACTTTGACGAACTCGGGACGATTGAGTCCCGGTCGAACAGTGGTGTAATGGCGACGCCAATCGCGCCGCCCACGACCGGGGGATAGCCCCATGGCCGATTCGCTGAATGTTGATGAGTTGATTAAACGCATTCAGCAGGAGAATGCGAAGTCGCGGTCGAGAACGTCTACGATTATTGGCCGCTACTTCGCCTCTTTTTTAGGGCAAAATCCGGAGACGTTAAATGACATCAGCACAGACGTCATCAACAGCTACCTCGACGGCTCCCCAATTCCGACAAAGCCTGTTGGACAAGGGGGCGAAGTATCTGGAGGGGAAGGGGAAGCTGAAACTGTTGACGGGAATGATAGCAGCGGATAGTCTGGCGTCTGCGACGAAACGAGCCGCCAGAAATCAGGATGTTGAAGAACAAATAGCGTTGAAGGCTTTGGGAGGCGAATCAGTTGATGTTCCTTCAGCGGCAGAGGTGAATGAAATGGGGGGCGGGATGCACTTAGGCGATGTGAATCATCCACAACCGCAACCAATCATTATCCAAAGTTCGCCAGCAGCTCCAGCACAGCAAAATTCTATGCTGGGAACTTTGGGAACGATGATACTTGGTGCGACGCTTGGTGGTGGTGGTCTGGCTCTTGGCCAGTTATTGAATCGCCCTGCTCCTGTTGTGCAGCCGGCGGAACCCGGAGAAACGACGGATCTGGGCCTTGGTCGCATTGAAGATTATCTGAAGGGCAAATAGCATGGCTCTCATTGTAATGGCGAGCAAAGTGTCCGGGCATTTTCGCCGTGAGACACTTGAAGGACGTGACTACCTGGTAGTTCCTATGTCTCTTTTGACAGAGGGTGTCTTTACTGCAAATGAAGGACCATTATACTACCATCCCGACGACGCGAAAGACTCAGTTCCGGCGTGGAATCATAAACCGATCGTTGTTTATCACCCCACGGATTCCAACGGTGATTTTATTTCTGCTGCGACGCCGGCAGTATTGGAGTCGCAAAAGGTAGGTATTGTTCTTAATACTTCGCATGATGGAAAACTCGCATCAGAAGCATGGATTGACGAAGAAAAAGCCAATAAGGTTGATTCACGAATTGTTGCCGCAATCATCGCCAATGAACCAATGAATGTTTCTACAGCGATGATTTCTGACATTTTGATGGGTGCTGGCGAGTTCAATGGAAAGCCCTATGTTGGACGAGCAGTAAATTACAAACCGGATCATGTTGCTTTGCTTCCTGATAAAAAGGGAGCATGTTCTTTGGCCGATGGTGCTGGTTTGTTGGTTCTGCAGGCGGCAGAAGATGATACGGAATTGGAAAAATTTGCTAAAATTCGCCTTGACGCATTGGTTGCAAATCAGTTATCTCATGAGAATCTGAGAGAGGCTCTGAGAAAGCAGCTTAGGGCGATACTGATCCTCAATGATGATATGGACACTTACCCATGGATTCGGGACGTGTACCAGACATTCTTCGTTGTGGAACTTGGCTCAAAGATGTACAAAGTCGCGTACACCGTCAACGGAGACGACGTTTCCATTGACACAAGTGTGAAACCCGTCGAAGTTATTCAGGTGACTGAATACAAAACAATAGACGGAAAATTTGTTGGTAATGAAAGTCCATCTACTTCAACGGGGGAAATGAACATGACAAAGGCTGAGTTGATTACCAAACTCATCGCAAATGGTGGGTATGAAGACTCTGACAAGCCGACACTGGAAGCGATGACGGAAGAAAAGCTCACAAAGCTGGCTTCTGCCATCAAGCTGGTTGCCAATGAAAAGGATGAACCAAAAACAGTGGTTCAGAATGTGCAGATGACTTGGGAACAGTTCCTTGGAACCGCTCCGCCGGAATTTGCACAGGTGATCAATCGCGGTGTGGCCGTGATGAATGCTCAGATTGCTGCAGATGTTGCCGCAATCCTTGAACACGCTGGTGACCTTTACACAAAGGAAGAGCTGGCTGCCATGAATCCGGAAGCGCTGTCTAAGACAGCGAAGCTGGTTGCAAACATGGCGAAGAAAGTTTCTCCTGTCAGTGCAGGCGAAGCCTTTGAACCGCTTCCGGCTTACTATGGCGGGAACGCGGGTTTCGTGCCCAATCACTTTCTTGCGAATGTGGGGCAGGGGGCACACGTTGACACGGTTCTGCCGTTGCCAACGACTGCCTAATTTTTCGGTTCCCATTTTCTAGGAGGTGTTATATGCCGACTACTGCACGTGACCACAACAGGATCTCTTTGATCTTCCGTGGTCGATACGAAGAGTATCCTAATCACGATAATACGCTCCATCCGGGAATGCTGGCGTATGTGGATTTTGCTGGGCGTGTTCGCAAACATGCGGAACCCGCAGCAGGTGGCGAGTGTATCATTGTTGACATGGACCTCAAGCGAGGGGGAACTGTTGATAGTGTGTATACGGCGGCACAGGATCAGGACGTGATTCCCTGTTTGTTCCCCTTGGAAGGGGATGTAATGGCTGTGTTGGTTGCGGCCAATCAGACGACTGAAGTTGGTAAGCAGCTCGCTTCCAATGGTGATGGAACATTTGTTAATGGTGACATTAACAAATTTTCGTTCTTTGTGGCACTTGAAGCCAAAACCAGCGCTTCGAACTTTCTTGTGAAGGCTCGAAGGATTTCTACTCACAACAAGACGGATGAATCCAGCTAGGACGACATCGTCGGACTTTTGCGTTTCACTCATTTTGGGAGGTTTGGTTATGTCTGATGGTGTTGTACTGGATTTTGCAGGGGGCGATGTCTTTGACAGGCTGCTCTCTGTTGGCATGGATTTGGGCTCTCTTCGCCCATATCAATGTCGTGATGGAAGGGTCAGGGCTTCGCTTCTGACCAATGAGATTGACGATAATACTGGTTTGCGAAAGCGCAAAGAGTTTATCGTCAATACCACGACCACGATGACACGTGATGCGTGGCTGTTATTTGATACGCAGGTAATTGACGCCGCAAAGGCCAAGCTGATGGCTTGGAACCGTCTGCGAAGTGTTGGTACGCTGACTATTCCTGATGGAATGGCAGTGACCAAACTCGAACAGCAGAGGCGTGGCGACATTACTCCGGCCATCATCAGCATGGACGGACTTCGCCAAGGCGAGGCAGATTTGCCGCAGTATGACGACATCAGTCTGCCGCTGCCAATCATCCATAAGGATGCTGACTTTTCAGCACGCGACGTTGCTGTCAGTCGTCGTGGTGGTCAGCCACTGGATGTAACCAATATTCGTCTTGCTGGCGAAATGGTTGCTAAGGCAGTGGAAGAACTGCTGTTGGGAATTCGTCCTGTGTACCGTTATGCCGGTTCTGCCGTGTACGGATACACAAATTTCCCCAGCCGGTTGACGAAGGTTATTACTTCGCCAGCATTGGGTGGTTGGACTCCTGCTCAAGCGCGAACTGAGATTATTGCTGCGATTAAACAGCTTATTGCTCAGTTCCATGGCGGACCGTTCGATATCCTCTACGGACTCGATTGGTATCAGTATATGCAGCAAGCGTATAGCACGCTGTACGATTCTGAAACGCTCGTCGATGTTGTCCGTAAACTGGATAAGGTCGGTTCTGTCGAGATGAGTGATCTTCTGACGGGATATCAGATGGTCTTTACCGAACGCAATCCGGCAACGCAGCGAGCTGTTGTCGGAATGGACATCACTACTGTGCAGTGGGAATCCCATGGTGGGATGAAGAAGCACTACAAGGTGATGGCTATCATGGTTCCTCAGTTGCGAGCAGACATTCTGGGTCAAACCGGAATTCTACATGCGAATGTTGCCTAGTTTTCCGGGGGCGGGTGGTCAGTGGTAGTGTCAAGCTACGATATCCTGACCACCCGTTTTCGTTCACACCAGACAGTTTGATGAGGTAGTTATGCCAGCAACGATGGTTTGTATCAGGAATGGATTTGCTAATCACTTTGATGTTGATGGAGTGACGATTCGACAACCGGGGGTTCCGTTTGAAGACGTTACCGAAAAGCTCGCTGTGCTGTTTCCGGACAAGTTTGAGGTCATCAAAGGGGCAGCAAATCTCAAAGAGGCCCGCCAATTGGCCCATCCATGCGGGGAGGACGTTTCCGATAAATTTGAGGCGGCGTGCGACGCCTTGGCGGAGGTTTCTCAAAGGCGTGTGCAGGTCTATCTGAAGGGCCGGCGATACCGCATTCTAATGGATGATGACATTCAGGACACGGAACCCACAAACATTGTGAACGCAAAGATGCTGTCAAAGGCATTCAAAAACTTGATGGAGAGCATCAAGGCGATTGAAACGGAAGTTTCCAGCGAAGAAACTGAAGAAGACTAACAATGGCGGTACGGACAACACCAGAAGCGGTCGCAAAGATTATCGAAGTCGATACTTCTTTGCGTTCGCTTGCAGACGTACTGGAACCATTTATTGAGACTGCCAGTCAAGTCGTTACGGATGTTTGTGGCGGTTCAGGTTACACCGATGAAAAATTCGAACTGATTGAACGCTGGCTGGCAGCTCATTTTTATGGATGCTTTGATCCACAGCTACAGGGTGAAACTGCTGGTCCTGTAACAGCGACATACTTCTGGAAAACAGGGTATGTCCTGAATCAAACGCGACAGGGCCAACAGGCTATGTTGATTGATACAGACGGCAGTCTTGCCCGGTACAACAAACAGATGATTGATGGTACTGCTGGACGAACCACTATGTTTACGTGGGGCGGTACGGAGTACGATTGATGAGCGTTATCACAAAGATGCGAAAACAATGGGCTGTCTACTGGGCACCCATAGGACTCGACAAGAACAACAAATACATTTACGACGAACCTGTAGAGATTCGTTGTCGATGGGACGAACGCACGGAACGCGATTTCAACACCATCGGGGAAGAAGTGAATGTAAAAGCGACTGTTTATGTGGATCGTGAAGTCGCTCTTGGCGGGGTCTTGTGGTTGGGTTTGCTGGTGGACTCTCCCTTGACCCCGCCGGAGCACAACAAGATAAAAATCTATCGGATCACTCCGAATCGTAAAGCATCCGAATTTCTGAGGACTGCCCGATTATGAGTATCACGATGCGATTGGACACAGGAATCAACAAGTGGGAAAGGATGGATCTTGCCATCGCCTACAGATACAATCGCGGCTGGAAGCGAGCAGTCACCACTTTGGTGAACATGGTTCATGCCTACAGCGATGAAGTGATTCCCGTTGATACGGGATACATGCGATCAACAGGACTATCTGAAGTACGGGGCGACGGTTTCCGTGCTTATGGTACAGTTGGATACAGTGCTCACTACGCTTTGTTTCAACACGAGGCGTTGTGGTGGCAACACAAACCGGGACAACAGGCGAAGTTTCTGGAACAGGCAGTTGCGCGTGTTCGCCAAGTGGCCCCAAGAATTATTTATGATGCAATTGAACGCGGCGTTGATTCTGGATTTCGTTATACAGCGCCGACATATGTCGCTCCATCGAGTAATCCGTAATGCCTTCTACTTCAATTTTATCTGAATCCTGTGCCAGAATTGTGGCGCAGTTTTTAGTAGACGAAGGAGTTGGTGGATTTAGAACGAACGTTACTCGCACAGAACCAGACTGGTTAATTGCAGTTGGTGTGAATCCTGATGAACCTGCAGACATGATTGCAGTGACTGACGGACCAGTCTGGAAAGATGATGGTCGGTTGTTGGCTACTGGAGAACATATTGTTCACCCAGGAGTGCAGATACGGGCACGTTCGGAAAGTCGTGATACGGCATATCAGAAATTGACAGTAGTGAAGGAATTACTGCAGTCTGTTTCACGCGAGCAGGTAATGATAGGCGAAAAGGAATTTCGTCTTGATAATGTTTCACCAGTCAGTCATGTGATGTATATTGGAAACGATCCAGGAACCGATCGCCCAACTTTTGTGTTTAATACCTATGTAACTGCGAAGGAGATTATCGATGGCTGAACGGTTGGACGATGGCTTTTCCACAATCATTACATTTGCACTGGACCCCGCAGTTCAGTTCTATGAAAAGACTGTGAAGCCCCCCGGAATTTCTGCAGGTGGTCCAAACGATACGACCACAATGCGGAATAGCACTTGGCGAACAAAAGCTCCCAAGCTACTCAAGACACTGACTGATTCCGAAATTGAAGCTGCGTATGACCCTGCAGTATACGACAGTATTTTGACGATGATCGGCGTCAATCAGCAAATTCAGATTAGCTTTCCTGATGGATCACAGTTGTGGTTTTATGGATGGGTGGACGAGTTCGAACCCAATCAGATTCAGGAAGGCGAACAACCTACTGCTAAAGTGAAGATCGTTCCGAGTAACCAGAACGCTCTGGGGGTTGAATCTGCCCCAGTTTATGGGGACACTGAATCCGATTCAGTTTAACGACTATACTCTGTTGCGGGAGTTTTTGATTCAAGGGAGCCGCAACAGCTCCCTTTTTTGTTTGGAGAACACCAGTGCCAGAAGAAGTGTACCAGTTTCAGGAATCGTTGTGGCCTTTCGTTTATGAAGGCGTTCCCTATTGCATTGGGGATATGTCTGGCGAACATCGCGATGCTTATATGCAGGATCTTGCGACTCGATCCGGGAATGAAACGCTTACAGCCAAACCCGGTGAAGAAGTTGTGCAGATTCGCGTTATGTCATTCGCCGGATGGAGCACAGCACTGTTGCAGTATTGTGTCTATGGTTACGACGCAAATGCTTGCAGAAAGCTGCAGTTGATTCCGAAGGACATTATTTCTAAGTGGCCCAATCGTCTGCTGACAAAGCTGGCGGAAGTGGCTGGGGACGTCACCGGAACAAACGCAACAACGGATGAAAACTCTGCCGCAAAAAAAGAGTAGACCGTCCCGAGTTTCGGGTGTGGGCGAGAATTGCCAAAGCGATAAACCGTCCCATACTTGAAACTATGCGGACGGTCTCTTCTCGTGAATTCGCTGAATGGAAATTTCTGTTTCAGGAAGAGGATGAAGTAAAACTAACACGACGGGAAAAATGGGAGTATTATGCAGCAGCTATTGCGTATCGAATCACTGCTGCAAATGCGGCCTCTTCTGTGAAGCTGAAGTTTGACGACTTTTTCTTTGACTACCAAACACCAGAAGCTCTGAAACAGCGAAAAGATAAAGACTTGAGTCCGGAAAAAATCGCTGTAAAGAAACGTATTGCTGCAATGGTTTCTAAAATGAAATGGGGGGCCATCACAAACACCCCCATTTTGCGATTGGATCAGGAAAAGAGAAAGTCACATGGCTAAGCATTTGATGACGTATGCAGTGACCTTTACTGCGAATGCCAACAATTTTGTGCAAGGATTGAGCAAAGCGCAACGAGCGTTGATGCAACTACGTGTTCAAGTTCTTGCAATTAGTGCAGGTGCTGCCAGTGCCATGTCCGTCGCTGCTGCACTGATCAGAGACGAAGTCGCTAGTGTATCAATTGCATATGACAAAGCCCTGACGGAATCTTTGGCTGTGATGGAACACGTCACTCCACAGATTCGTAAGCAAGTCATGGATGTAACACGAACACTTGCTACACAGACAACTACTTCCGCACAGAAAGCAGCTGAAGGGTTCAAACATCTAGCTTTGTCCGGTTTGGATGTGAATGCGGCGATGGCTGCCCTTCCTATTGTCAATCAATTCGCTATTGCTGGCATCATGGATATGCAGCAAGCGACTGACCTGCTGATTGACTCACAGGCGGCACTTGGTTTGACTTTGCGAGAGAACGCGGATGCGAATGCAGCAGAAATGGAACGACTGGCAGACGTGTTTGCAAAAGCTGCGACCATTTCTAATGCGTCGATTGAACAGTTTTCAGTTGCCTTGACTTCCAAAGCCGGGGCAGCAATGAAGTTGTTCAACATCTCCACAGAACAAGGGATTGCTGTTCTGTCGGCCTATGCTGAGCAGGGGATTAAAGCTCAGCTTGCTGGTAACGCTTATGACCGGGCATTGCGCCTGCTTTCCAAGGCTGCAATTTCAAACGCAAGGCAACAGGCTCTGTTGGGCTTCTCTGTATTTGATGCGCAAGGCAAAATGCGGAACATGGCAGACATCATCCAGAATCTGGAAGATATCCTGCGTGGTCTGACAGACGAACAAAAAGCCGCAACTCTGACCATGCTCGGTTTTGAAGCGAAGTCTCAACAGGTCATTACCCCACTGATTGGAATGTCCAAAGCTATTCGTGACTACGAATCAGCACTTAATAATGCTTCCGGGTACACAAAGGATGTCGCCGAAAAGAATATGGATTCAATGGCAGGACAAGTAGAGATTTTGAAGAACAAGTTCAAAGAGTTTGCTTTGCAGATTGCTGATTCGTTTTTGCCAGGCATTCGTCAAACGAATGAAATTTTGCAGAATTTGATGGATGTATTGAATAGTCTTCATCCTTGGGTTTCTGGATTTGCTGGTATTATTGTTTCGCTTGTGATTACTGTTCCGACAGTCACTGCAGTGATTACGTTACTAACGATATCGCAAAATTTATTGGCTTATGCTCTTGTGCAAACTAATTTGGATTTGATGCAACAATTAACTCTTCTTGGAATGTATCGAAGATTGTTGACTATAGGTCTTCCCGCAATGGTAGCGACAGTCGCTGCTGGTTTTGCTGCAAAAGCGATCAGCGATAAATTAGCAGGGGTGGCAGAAGTTGAAGAAGCGACAAAGAAATTAGAAAATAGATTGGAAGCTGGTTCAAAGAAACAGCAGTTACAAATAAATGACGAAATTCGCGAAATTGATAAACTCAGTTCAGCCAAGGAAAAAATGGTAGAAGTTGAACGACAAATTCAAGAAGCGCAAAAGAAAGCGGCAGATGCGCGAAAAAGTTCTGAACGACTTGGTAAGTTTGCGCAAGGAATGGAACAAAACAATAAGATATTTGGAGTGTCAGGAACAAATATTTCTTGGTGGACAATGAGTGCTGGTGAACGAAAACAATATGAAGCAACACTCGCTTTGCAAGAAGCTGAACTTCGTAATATGGATCAGTTCTCAGAAAAAGCCTTGACATTAGCAGCAAAACGAAACAAACTTCGCGAAATTTTAGAGGCAGGTGAAAAAGCGAACGCCATCGAGAATATGCGAGCAAACGTCCCACATTCCGGGTACGCCGATAAAGGTTTCGAAATGGCTGAAACCATGAAGAACTATATTGGCGATCTGAAGAGAATACCCACAATCTGGGAGATGGCGGATAAGGCACAGGACAAAATGCACAAAGCCATGCTGAAGATGAAGTATTTGATGCAGAAAGAATTCGACAGAGCGAAGAAACAACAACTGCAGGAAAATGTAGATGTTGAAAAGACGAAGCTGGAAACACTGAAGAAAGATCTGGAAGAAACAAAGGCAGCAGAAAAGGAAAAACTTCGCGAACACAAATCTGCCTTGAAAGAACACGAGAAGATGATCAAGGCAATCAAAGATTACGAACGTGATGATGATAAGCTCGCTATTGCATCACGGGGACAAGTCTTTGATTCTATCATGAAGCGACTGACTGTTATGCCCAGCGCACCTGTCGAACCCGTATTCGCTGGTCCCGGATCATCCGATGCAATAAAGGATGAGATTGCTGCAACTGAGGCAGCAATACAGACAGCACAGAATACGAAGGAACAGTATATTGAACAGGTAAAACAGCGAGAAGCAATGGAGAAAGTGTTCAGTCTCATGTCTGGTATCCTGACAGGACTTGGTGTTATGCAGGCAGCAAGGGTTACTCCATAATGACAGCAACATTCATTGACATTATTGATTGGTCCGGTGGACGAGACGATGCTGGACAACGCACATTTGAGTGTGTGTCTCGCGTGCATACGAATGATGTTCGGGATGGCCCATCCGTTGTGATGTATGCTTCTGGGTTACCTGCTATCGGATCGTCGTGGACATTGGGCAATGATAACGATACGTATGTCTATTGCACACCTTATATGCAGGTGAGACGAGCGGCAGATGCTGAAGGCGAAATTGGATACATGTGGGACGTTATGCAACGCTTCACAACCAATGGAATGCCTCGTTGTAATACCGTCTCAGTAGACAATCCGCTATCTGAACCTGCAAAAGTCAGTGGAGGGTTTGTATCGCGAATGGAAGAAGCCCTCTACGACAAAGATGGCTACCTGTTATTGACTTCATCTTTGGAAAGGATGAAAGGCAAAGAAATTGAAGTTGATATGGGGTCACCAACTGTCCGCATATCAATCAATGTCGGAACCCTCCCATTGACAACCTTTGCCCAGTATCGGGGAGGTGTCAATAACGCCACGTTGTGGGGTTTGCCTGCCCGTTGCATTCGCTTGGCAGACATAAATTGGGAACGTAATGTGTATGGTGTGTGTGGATACTATTACACGATCACATACGATTTTCAGGTGCGATTCGAAACATGGAATCGTTTTATTCCAGATATGGGGAGTCGATCAGGACGAGTAGAATCATGGTTGGATAACGATCCACCCACAGAAGGGACGGGGTTGTTAATTGGATACGAATGGTTTCCTCCAATGCGACCAATTACGGACGATGAAGGAAAACCCTATTCAGCTTTTTTGAATGGTCAATCCATTCGTTGTAGTCCTGAAAGATATGTTTCTGGTTTACCAGCGGCGGAAGATCCGAATCATCCTGACAACATTCATATCTGGGAAAAGAAACTGGAAACAGAATTCAACTTTCTATTATTGGGCATTCCGACATCGCTTTAGGAGGTTATATGGAAAACGAATTTAATCCGCAGGAAGTTATTCGGTTTCGTCCATCTGAAACTGGGCGTATCACAGCTCTTTTGAATTTCTATCACCAACAGCCGAACGAGAATCCGGTACAACATCAGTTCACTTCTGATGTTTCTTGTGTTTCTCAGGATGAGTTGTTTTCCAAGAAACAAACCATTGGCAGTGAATGGACTTCGCTCAGTCTTGGCTGGCTGGAACCCGGCAGTATCGCCGGGTACGTTATTCACAATCGGACTGGGGAGAACCGTCCAATCAACCCCACGGAACAAGAGAAACTGGACGATGCTTCGGCTATTCTGGAAATTAGTCTTCCCAGTGGGCTAATTGTTCCTCCAAAGCGATTTACTATTATCTGGTTATCGCAATTTGCTGCGTTGAATGTTCGTTCTTTGGGTGCCCCTGCTCGTATTCAATATCTATTGGTGCCTAAATGAAAGAGAAGCTGTACGCACTAAACGAATCTGACCGCCGCATTCTCAATAACCTGCAAAGGGATATGAATGAATGGCGGGCAGTACGTGGGAGGGGATTGCCGAATCCGCCGTTACCTGATCCGGGTTCTCGTGTGTTCATCGCTAAGGTTGTCACACCCACAGGAATTCCTGCTGCGACTTCTGTACTGGAACCTGGTGTTGGTCAGGTAGCTTTGCGAAAGCTGTTGTGGGAACGAGCCGCTTCTGATTCTGCAGATACTCCGGACGACAATCCTATTCGCTACGTTCGGGGTGTTGATGGGCTGCAGGAAGATAGCACAGACGATTATATCCAATACGCCTACAATATGGGGAATGCCATCATTCCCTTTGAAACATACGTTCATGTCGCTTTATTGGCGAATGGAAAGTATGTTATCATGGATATGCCTGTTACGACAGAGGGTGCGCCATCAAGTGGGGGTGTTTGTGGTTGTTACTGCGTTGATGCTGGAGATGTAGAAGTCGATGGAATTGAAACAGTCTCTCAATGGCAAGTTCGTCTTGCCGAAGTTTCCGAAGCACAGTTGAATGGACGAATCTATCTGCCGTCGACAATGCACACACTGACACTAAACGAAGGATCATCCTCTGATAGTGTGGCAGGTGCTGTTGGAAACTGGTTCAAAGATGTTTCGAGCGAACTTGTTGCAGAGTACAACAGCGGAGCAGATGCCACAGCAGCGACCAACCCCACAGGAAATATTGAGTTTGATCGTAGTGTGTCTGGGTATACAACAATGGTTTTGTCGATTTACGGAACAGTTCCAGACGAATCTACTTCAGGGTCATAATAATGGGTGAGTATGTTTGGAGTCGCCCTGATCGTTATTTTTTGGGTTTGTGTACGAACACACTTCTGCCAGAAACTTCTGCGCCCTTTGGGTGTCAAGTATGTGTGACTCCGGTCGATCCACCTCCCCCAGAAATTGAACCGTCGGAAAACATTTCGTTTGTTGCGATTGGAACTGTTGCGAGTGGCACAGGGAACATCACTCCCGGACTTCCCTCTGGATGGGCCGAACACGACCTGTTCTTGCTGTTTGTAGAAACAGCAAACGAGGCAGTTTCTGCACCAACAGGATACACCGAAGTTGTAGGTTCTCCACAGGGAACAGGAACCACAGGAGGCTCGTCAGCAACACGATTGACTGTCTTCTGGAAACGTGCGACAGCTTCCGAATCGGCCCCAACTGTAACAGATGCTGGCAACCACACAATCGCCTGTATTCTTGCAATTCGTGGTGTGACACGAATTCAAGATCCGTTTGATGTCATATCAGGTGCGGTGGAAGCTTCGTCTACAACAACTGCTACTATTCCTGGAATGACAACAACAGTCACAAATGCCTGGGTAATTATCGGTTCAGCATACCATCAGACTTTGAATTTGATTCCTCCAGTTCGTTTTTGCGATGTTGTGAACTCGAACCTTTCCAGTATCAGCGTAAAGACAGACGCAACATACGCTGTAGGGAATGGGGGCGGGTTGGCAATCGCCACGTCGCTGAAAGCTGCAGCAGGCGCAACTGGCAATACAACAGTTGAATGGAATCAATCGTCAAGTCCTGTAGCGGGATTTCATGGAGTGATGATGCTCGCAATTATTCCAAGGGGACAGTAATGGGGCAGCTAACTTGGTCTGCAGAAGATCGTTACTTCCGTGGTCTGTGTGTCAACAATCTGCAGCTAGAAACACCAGCAGACGCAATCACAGCAACGCAATGCGATGTTTGCATCTATCCATTCGCAGGAGTTCCTGTTCGTAGCTGCAATGAAATTCTGACACCGGATAAGAACCGCGATTATATCCTGAAGACAGTTGCCCCGTTCAGTGTCGAAGTGACTTACCCTGAACTTACGAGTTCAGACTTCACAACCACTGAAGTCACGCGATCAATGGAGACATGGCAGAATACGAATATCACGGATGATACATATCCGCTTGTTGGGGAACGTGGATACACAACGATTCCTGCCCCTCCTAAATGGATTGTGGATGCACAGGTATTCACAACGCAACCTGGAGGCGTGTCTGCACCAGACACGTATAAAGCGAATTACACCCCCCCAAGATTGTGGGGGCAGGAAATGCTTGTGTCGAACCCCAAAATTCCAGTGATCAGCGAGTATATTGTAGGACCGAACCAGTACGGCTGCAGCCAATACACACTTCCCTCGTATGTCATTTGTACATTTGGACATGACGAACAGCAACCAACTCGTGTTGCAGAAACGTACATGGCGAGTTCAGTTGAGAAGTACACGAGCTGGACTCTTCGTGGAACCTACTTCACTACAGACTGGAGAATGCAGAACAGACAACACCCCACACGAATTCGTTGTTACGACAATTTGTACACGGCAGCAGTTCTTCGGATTGAATCACGACTGGACGGCGGCTCTTGCGTTACTCCGGAATGGTCGAACCCTGCAGCAAGACATCGTGTCTGGGTTGTTTTTCTTTATGAGCATGTTTCCTGGTTTGGGTTTAAGTTCCCTGATGATCAAGCAAGATTTCAGCAGCCGGGTGCTCCATATCCTACGCGAGCGGAAATATGGCGAGACCTTGTGTTGGGCGACGGAACTTCTGGTACTCCGTGGAATTTCCATGGTGAACGGGGTCCGATGCACGCAACTCTTCCCCACAATTCATTTGGTGCTCCACAGTTTTTGATTTCGCCTGCGTACTTGTGGGAATCAAACGACTCTGCGGAATTTTTGGCGACAGAAGATTTTGTCTGCGATTTAGTCCCACATACGGATATATCGCCTACAGGACTTCAGCTTCCGTTTGGGTTTTCGCTGAACGTAGCCGGAAGTGGAAGTTCACTTCCAAAATTAGAAGATCCAACAGGAGCTTCGTTTAGTACGGTGTACGCCGAAATTCGTAATGTTGCGTATCTTTCTTCTCTCAGCAAGTTTCAGTCATGGCTGGAACCATTCACAATTGCTCACCCGTATCGATGGCACGCGGATCACCTTGTTACGGTTCCATCGTCTGTTGTAGTATCCCGTGTGGATGTGACTGGTGGTTCATAGTCATGCAGTTCGTTTGGTGCTACATTCAGAGAGAAGCACTTGGCAATGAAATTGAATTGTCAATAGCGTCAGTACGAAAGTTCTACCAAGGCGAAGCCAGAATCACAGTTGTCGGAGACACTCCGTACAAATACGATGGACACCTGATTTCCAAGACAAGGATTATTGAGAAGGACTTCCCCCGTTATCGCGACGTCATGTCCAAGATGCAGTTCATTGTGGAGCATCCTGAAGTTGACGAAGAATTTGTCTGGATGATGGATGACACATACTTCATTCAGTCAGTCACTTATGCCGACTTACAAGTGCAGAGAAGTGAGCCCGTCTGGAATCGATCTGAGATAAACGAGTGGCAAAAGCGGAAGTCTGCCACAATGGATATCCTCGCTGCTCAAGGATACTCCACGATCGACTACGCTACGCATCTCCCGCATTTGATACGCAAGGGGAGTCTCCGGCGGGTTTTTGAAGAGTTCGATGTCTACGGGGCCGTCCTGCTCTGGGAAAACGTGTACCACAACATCCATGGCACTCCCACGATACCCTACTACCCATTTTTTGGGCGCATCCTGATTCCTTCCGATCGGCAGATGATCGAAGCTCAAGTAGGGGAGTGTACAATTGTCAACAATAGCAACAAGGCGTGGAACAATCCGTTGCAACAGTGGCTATGCGACCGGATTGGCGTTGAGTATGTTTCTCCCCAGCGGATGAAACTAGAATTGCGTAAGGTCGTAAAAAAACCAGTCACAGGCTTGGGCGATGTGGTTGAAGCTGGCTTATCCGCAGTTGGTGTGACCAAACACACTGTTAAACGAATCAAACAACGAATAACAGGGAACCCAAACGCTGATTGTAACTGCGATGGCCGTCAAGTATGGTTGAACGACTTAGTTCCATTCTCAAGGAAGTGAATATGCTGTTCGTTTGGTGTTACTGTAAAGAAACAGAAAAAGACAACGAGCTTGAACTTAGTATTCACTCTGTCAAGAAGTTCTTTCAGGGGAAGGCTGAAATACTTGTAGTAGGAGATCGTCCAGTCTGTGTGAATCTGGTGGACACGTTTATTGATTGTCCTCGCATTGGATTCCAGCAGCTTCGCAGCAATGTGGACGTCATCAATAAATTGAGTCGTTTATTGATGCACCCGAACTTGCCGGACACATTCGTCTGGATGATGGATGATATTCATTTCATCAATCCAATCACCATGGACGACTTGTACACGCTCCGGTATCAGGAAGACATTCCGGAAAAGAAACCCATTCGTGCTGGGCTGAAACAAACAACGAGGGAGATGCTGGAAAAAGCCGGTTACAAGTATTTCGATTTTGCTACACATGCCCCCCATGTTATCAATGTCGAGTATCTGGTTGAGACATTGGACATTGTTAAGTCGCATCCGAAGCTGCCTTTGTGGGAAACTTTGTACGAGTGCATGTGGCGAGGACCGAAAGAAGTAGAACCAGTCACACCTTTTCTTGTTCGTGTACTGTACCCACACTCACCAGAACAACGAGCAGAGTACAAAAAGAATCATAAAGTTCTCAATCACAACGATCCCGGATTTTCTCCTGAACTCAAAGAATGGCTGGAACAGAATATATGCGAACAGTAGCTGACGTGATTTCTTCCATCCCAAGAAACACGAAATGGAATCCAATACCTGCCCCTGTGTACGAGGACACAGGGAACACAACCAGAATTGCTCTCGCTGTAGAATCAATGAAACGACATACTACAGACGAGGGCTGGCAGATCATGGATGGGTTGGGACGAGCTGGCTACAAATTATGTGGCCGCCACTTGGAAGTAGACGAAAGCGATGTTGGTCGCATTCTGGATAAGACGAATCCCGGAACGGTCTTTGTTCAGGACAAACGAGAATGGGGATTCAGTCCTCGTGACTTCCGCGACCCTGACTCCCGCTTCACAAACATCGAAGCGTTGAAACCCCGGTCTGATATTTTCAAAGTCACGATTCTGAAAGACGCACAGGGCGATCCGGCATTTCACATTCAGTCTGCAATGGAAATGAATGCCCATGCGTGGGTGGTGTATTACCACCCAAGGATTGTGAAACACGTCGCTCCGTATGTTCGTGCCAAGCATTTGATTCGCACAACGCACAGCGTTGATACTGCTGCAATTCCCCCGTTTGATATGGTGCCAGATAGACGAGGGTGTCTGTTGTCCGGAGCAATCGGAAAATGCTACCCATTGCGACAAAGATTGTTCGCATATAAAAAGGATTTGTTTCAGACAACGACTTTGAAACATCCGGGATATCATGTGAATGGATGCGTGACACCGTCGTTTCTTTGTCTGCTATCCAGTTTCAAAGTTTCCATCTGCACTTCGTCCATGTACGGATACGCCCTTCGTAAGATTATCGAATCAACTGCGTGTGGCTGTCGTGTTATCACTGATTTGCCTGTTGACGAAGTTTTGCCGGAAATTGACGATAATCTGATTCGTGTTAAACACACAATACATCTTCGTGCTATAAATGAGGTGATTGAAGATGCGATTACGTCGTACAGTCCGACGCATCAAAAACAACTCGCAGAAGCTGCAAAAAAATACTACAGTGTTGAAGCCGTTGGACAAAGACTCGCATCAGATATCGAAAGCATCCGATCCACCTATTCTCAATAAACGAACGGAATATACTGTGCCTATCATTTTTCCTAATCATAACGAAGGAGACGACCCAATGGATTTAGTTGCGACGCATCAACGTCTGTTGATTGGGGCTGCTATGCGAACAACAGGACCAATGATTGAATGCGGGGTCGGATGGTACTCAACTCCATTGTTGCATGAAATCGCAACCACCCAACAGAGACATCTGCGAACTGTTGATAATAACGAGCATTGGTTATCACAGTTTCGGAATCTACAGAATGAATGGCATTCTCTGGAACTAGTTGGATGGTGGGGCGAACTTATTCTTGGAGACCATTATGGATTGGCCTTCATTGATCATGGTCAACCATGCCGTAGGGAAGACGAAATTCGCAGAATGATGGATATTGTGGATGTATTCGTCATGCACGACACAGAAGAAGACTTTGCATATGGTTATGGTCGTGTAATGCCCATGTTCAAATACAAATACACGGACAAGTGCCAGAAGGCATGGACGACTATTGCAAGCAATGTTGTTGATGTGAGTAATTGGTTTTGTCAACTTCCTCCATGTGAACCCAGTGTTGAGGTGACATAATGAAAGAAGCCGAATGTTTGGAACAGATGGTTTACCCGGACATGAAACGCCCCACGGCATATCGAAAGGGGATCATTCAAGTCTGGGTTACACGAGCGTGTGATAAATCATGTTTTGGCTGCACGCAAGGCAGTAACCTTGGTGGCAAACAAACGATGATCACTCCGGAACAATTTGAAGAAGCGGTTATATCACTCAAAGACTACTTTGGGGTCGTAGGTGTGTTTGGTGGAAACCCGGCAATACATCCTCGTTTTGATGTTCTCTGCGAAATTCTTCGTAAGCATATTCCGTTTGAACGAAGAGGACTCTGGTGCAACAATCTTCTTGGAAAGGGGGCTGTCGCACGGGCAACATTCAATCCTGCCGTCTGCAATCTGAATGTTCATCTTGATCAGGAAGCTTACGCAGAATTCAAACGAGATTGGCCGGAATCAAATCCCTTTGGGCAGCACAAGGATTCTCGTCATGCCCCTGCAGGCTGGGTCTCAATGCAGGATCTTGGGGTTCCGGAAGAAGAACGCTGGGAACTGATATCCAAGTGCGATATCAACCGGTACTGGTCAGCAATGATCGGCGTGTTCCGTGGAAAGCTCCGTGGATGGTTCTGCGAGATTGCCGGGGCACAGTCAATTCTGCATCAGGATAACCCAGAGTATCCAGACACGGGAGTTCCTATCGCCCCCGGCTGGTGGCAAGGAAACCGCGACAAGTTTCATGAACAGATTCGTTATCATTGCCACACCTGCGGAGTCCCATTGAGAGGATTCGGCAGTCTGGCACAGGTTGAATCTGGTGTGGAACAAGTGAGTGCATCCCATGCGGATATCTATAAAACGAAGAAGCCTAAACGACTTCTTCAGATTGTAGATAATCGCGAACAGTTACAGGAACAATCTTTACGTTCGTTTGTGGATTACATTGGCAATGCGAAAGGCAAATAGAAGAATGGACCCGGACTTCCCAAAAGCGATGTTGCCCAACATTGAAAAATTTCTGGAACAGGACCAACATCGTCCCCCCGGATATAACATCTATGACGATGTTTTTACGACTTCCTGTTTTTATCCGCTGCAGCGCAAACGCGAACTTGCAACAATGATTGCGGTTGCTAGAGATGCGAATCCAAAAGTAATCTATGAAATTGGAGCGGATAAGGGAGGTAGTCTGTACCATTGGTGCAAGTGCTTCCCTTTGGTTGAGAAAATAATTGCTTGCGAAATTCGTGGCACACCTTATCGTTATTTGTTTGAGAAAGCGTT
>SXGR01076568.1_pt1 | contig 81216 bp, 75 predicted proteins | sample 3174711 | NCBI WGS metagenome assembly SXGR01 (sample SAMN11356860, study PRJNA531348) | freshwater metagenome | isolation source: freshwater sample F1-60 | place: China: Fuxian Lake, Yuxi | collected 2017-12-25 | reverse complement strand
GCGGACTGTCCAAAATCAACGACCTCCAGGGACGCGTACTGCGCGCGCTGGGGGTCCCCACTCCGGATATCAACAGCATCGATCGTCAACTCGAACTCGGTTTGTAGTCTTGTAAATCAGGGTCGCCTTTAAGCGAATCAAGGACGTATCGGATTAAGTGACGAACTCGGGGAACCTGGCCAGCGCCAGCGTGCGCGACGTTCACGGCGGCTTCTGCGGTGCCGCGTCGTGCTTCGGCGCGCGCGCGTCGGGCGATCGCGTAGCTTTGAGCAGGTGCGGCGAGCCCCCGGAGCTCATCGGTGAGCGTATTCTGCCGGGCATCGAGTTCGTTGATCCGTTCGCCAAGAGTTTTCAGGCGCTCGAATGCGTCAAGCTGGCGGGAGCGCGCCTCGTGTTCAGGTTGGTTGCCGATCTGACGTCGGCAGTCGTTAAGAAAAGCCGTCTGGGGATCCTGGAGCTTGGTACGGAGTGATTTGATTTCCGAGTCGAGCGCGCCAAGGTGATCCTTGATGCCTGACATGATTAACTTGGTCCGGCTGCGTTGAAGCGCTGTGTCGTGATCGACCGGGATCCTGCTGCGTTCGGATTCGAGCTTGATTCAATCTCGCACGAAGCGCCTGCGCCGCCTGAGTGAAATGCGTCAGGAGATTGTAAAGCCCGGTCTCGTCCAGCGCCGATATGGGATGCTGGTAACAGAGCAGCACCTCTCCCGACTGCGGGTTGAGTGCGACGCTTGCGCCGCGGATCTCGCTACTGAAGACGTTGAGCTTGAGAAGGCTTTCATAAAGTGCCAAGAGTGCCGCGCCCTGCTGATCAGGCTTCGGCAGGACGGTTCCGATCAGATAAACCTGCGAGGACTGATCCGGGACCTCGACCGCGATGCTCATATCGTTTTCATAGTCGAACGCACAAACGCCAGCCGTGTTGAGCGTGAGCGGTGGCGCAATACGCAAGGCCGAGGAAAAACTCTTGAGGAGACGGTTAATGGCGTCGTGGCTGTTCATGACGAGGCTCCGCGCGTAACGCCTACCGCGCTGCGGTCACGGTGGGCAGGCGAACGCCCTGGCGCGCAAGTTCATCCAGGGTGTCGCGGCAGGTTTTTAGCCCCTGCGCGACCGGTTCGATGATTGATAGGAATTCGGTGGCAAAGAAGCGTGTCATTCGGAGGGCTTCGACCACGAGCGTGCTGGGTAGGTTATGCGCCTGGTGCGGCAGCATCGAGCGGAACACGATCAGTCCTTTGTCATCGCTCAGAATGAACTGGCCGATGGGCGTCAGCAGGTTGAGGCTATGAAGAAGAAGCGCCGTGTCGGCGGAACCGGTTGCCTCCACCGTGAAAGGTGACGGCAGCGTAAGCTGCAGGAAGACGATGTCGTCCGGCGAGCGCTCGGCGCCGAATGCGCCAGACAACTCATCAGGAAAAATGCCGTGAACCACATAATTGCGCCCGGCCTCATCAACCTGAACCAGGCAGAACAGCTCCGATATGGCCTGCGGACCAGCGGCAGGAACTACCCAGGCGCGAAAGCCCGCCTCTTACGACGCTTTGGCAATTGACTCAAGAAGCACAGCGGACATCTGGACCTCTCCCTTTGCCCCCGAACGCGCGCCCACGCCGCAAGCCTGGCCGCAAAGCATGTTGGCGGCTGATCTATCCGTATACGGGTTGCATTGTCGGCTCGGGGCAGTGCGCGCGCTGGTGCGCTTGTTCAGCATAAATCAAGATTTTAAGTTGCGCCTTCGTCCCTGGGTTCGGCGCTCACGGCGCACAACATGAGTTCAAGCCGGACGAGGGGGCTGTTCAACCTGTCCGTCTCAAGGCCGATACGCGGAAATATCGCCTCAAAGGCACCGAATCGTTTGCGCGGCAGCCCTATCGCGCCGTGCTCGCGCGAGCAGCCCGGTGACCCGCTCGCGCGGCGTATGCTCTCGAATCCACCCTGATCGCGGATCCAGCCCTCGTGCGTATCTACAGCCATCGTGACCGTCCTTTCCATCTGGGACCGCTCGCGCTTGAGGCGTTAGCGCGTGTGCCGTCTTGTGAGGCGGACAGCAGTGCAGCGCTGCCGTCGGACCGCCGGACGCCTGGCGAGGCCGCAATGACCCATGTGCTCGATGACTACTTCGCGCTATTTAGACGCCATCTGAACGGACCCGTGGCGGCTGCGCGGGCGCCGATTCCAGACGATCCTGCGCTGCGGTCGGCCAATCTGAAGGCCTCGGCCTATTTTTTGGACGCCAGCATCGTTGGGGGCTGTTGTCTGGAGGCGACTGACTGGCTGGCAGAATCTGTTTCGGGGCACACGCATGCGCTGGTGTTACTGGTGGAGTTTGGACGTGAGCCGCACCCAGGCGAGTCAGGTGAGGCCTGGATCGCAGGCAGTAACGCGGCGCGCACCGATCTGCGTGCGACTGAACTCGCTGCAGTGCTGTCCGGCTATCTCAGGCAGATGGGCTTCTCCGCGACCGGACATGCGGCGGGGGCGACATCGGTTCATCTGGAGTGGCTCGCTCAGCGCGCAGGTGTTATCCGTGCCGATGCAGGCATGCTTGTGGCGCCGTATCTCAATCGTGGTTTCCGGCTGGCGGCGGTGACCTCTGACTACGCGTTTGAGGCAGATCTTGCGCTCGACCCCGCGGGCTCACTCGCGCCTGCCGATCCAGCCGTCGTGATGGGCCAGAACGGGACCCGCCCCGCATGGTGGGATGCCGAACTCGACCGGCGGCCGCTGCACCTTGGCCGGTATCCAATGGAGCGTATTGCCCGGCGGGATACGCCCACGACGCTGGTCGAAGAGGAGGCGATCGTACGAGTGCCCAAGCGCGCTGATTTTTTCAAGCGTGCGCAGGCCGGTGATCTGGGCGAGAAGGCCAAACGTGAACGGATGCGCTTTCCGATGAAGCATCCCTATGCGCTTGGCATGCAACCCCTCATCGCAGGCATGGTGCCACTGCAGGGCACACGCGAGCCTCTGGTGCCCACGGGTCTTGGCGGCGATCGGTCTGATCCCCTCGCCAATGCCCAGGCAATCAAGGCGCTGGGCTATTTCCTGGGGGCCGACTTTGTGGGCATCTGTCGCGCCGAGCCCTGGATGTACTACTCGCACGATGAAGTCGAGGGCAAGCCGATTTCCGCCTATCACCGGTATGCGGTGGTGATGCTGATCGATCAGGGCTTTGAGACCATGGAGGGGGCCTCGGGCGATGACTGGATCTCTGCCTCGCAATCGATGCGCGCCTATATGCGAGGCGCCGAGATCGCGGGAATCATGGCCGCACACTGCCGGCGCATGGGCTACTCGGCGCGCTCCCACTCGAATGCGCACTCGGAGGTCATTCACAACCCGGCGATTCTCATGGCGGGCCTGGGCGAAGTAAGCCGGATCGGTGACACCATCCTCAATCCCTTCATCGGACCCCGCTCGAAAAGCGTGGTGTTCACCACCGATCTGCCGATGACAGTCGACCGACCGATCGATTTCGGTCTACAGTCCTTTTGCGAGTCATGCAGAAAGTGCGCGCGCGAGTGCCCGTGCAACGCGATTCCGTTTGGCCCGAAGGTGATGTTTAACGGCTACGAGATCTGGAAGGCTGATGTTGAGAAATGCACCAAATATCGTGTGACCAATATGAAGGGGTCGGCCTGTGGACGCTGCATGAAGACCTGCCCCTGGAATCGCGAAGACACGGTCGAGGCCGAGCGCCTCATGTGGTTGTCGATCGAGCATGCCGAACTCGCGCCCGCAATCGCAGCTGCTGATGATGCTGCGGGAAACGGTATGCGAAATCCCGTGAAGCGCTGGTGGTTCGATCTCGAAATGGTAAATGGCGTGGCCCAACGCCCGGTTGCGGGCATCAATGAGCGAGATCTCGATCTCGAACGCATCCGCCTGGGTGAGCGACAGAAACTTGCCATGTTTCCGCCACACCTGCAGCCCGCAGGGGGCGTCACGCTCGAAACGGTGGTACCGGTAGACCGTGAGGCGGGGCTCGCCGCCTATGTTATGGCGGAGCCGGTGGAGCGCGCCCGCGCACGCCTGGTAGCGATACCGGTGGTGAGTGAAAACGAACAGAAAATCGCTGACCATTAATTTAAAGGAGGACAACTCATGTACATACCGGGTTTACGCAGCGTTGCGATCGCTCTGATCGCCAGTTTCGCGTCGCTATCGGCCGTCGCACAGGACTATCCGGCAAGGCCGATTCGCATGATTGTTCCCTGGCCCGCAGGCGGGTTGGTGGATATCGCTGCGCGGACTGTTGCGAAGGAGTTGCAGGCGAGTATGGGGCAACCCGTCGTGATCGATAACAAGGTGGGTGCGGGCGGTGTGATTGGCGCAGATCTGGCGGCAAAGGCCGCCCCCGACGGCTATACGCTCGTCCTCACCACTTCAGCCCTCAACATGAACGCAGCGCTGGGGCAGAAGCTCCCGTTCGATGGGGTCAATGATTTCGCACCAGTGGCGGTTGTGGCGTATGCGCCCTCCATCGTGGTGGTCAATGTCGGCTTGGCCGCCAAGACGGTGCAGGAGCTCACCGCGCTGGCCCGCGCGCGCCCCGGCAAGTTGTCCTACGCCTCCGCGGGCACCGGTTCGCCTGCCCACCTCGCCACTGAGCTCTACAAGTCCACGATGGGTCTGGATATCGCGCACATCCCCTATAAGGGCGCACCGCAGGCAATCACCGATCTGATCGCGGGGCACGTCGACATTCTGTTCGCCAACGCAGCGGTGGCGTTGCCGCAGATCCGGTCGGGTGCGGTACGCGCAATCGCCGTCACGGGTGCGAAGCGATTTTCGGCGCTTCCGGATCTGCCCACGATGGCCGAATCCGGGGTCAAGGACTTCGAAGCTGATCAGTGGTTGGGCATCCTGGCGCCAAAGGGCACTTCGCCAGCCGTCATGCGTCGCCTCCGTGCCGAGATTGACCGCGCGCTCTTGAGCGAGGGCCTGCGAACTGCACTTACGAACAGTGGAATGTCGGCTGCGCCGGTCGCAACGCTTGAGCAGTTTTCAGCCTACCTGCGTGACGACCTGGCCAAGTGGACCGCGGTCGTGAAGCGGGCCAATATCAAAGCCGATTAATCAGGGTCTGTTTTTACAGGTCAGCCATGATGTCCCAAGCCTCCTCACGGTCAGACCGTTCACCCGGCGTAACCGTTGCAAAGACGCTCGCGCAATCGCGCCCCTACTGGCTGCCTCCGGTGCGTGCGCGCTCTGGCAGCCCAAATGTCATCGTGATCCTGTTAGATGACATGGGGTTTTCGGATCTTGGGTGCTTTGGTGGCGATATCGATACGCCCAATATCGATGCACTCGCGGCGGGTGGGCTGCTCTTTACCGGCTACACCACGGTGCCCATGTGCACGCCCGCGCGCGCGGCCCTGCTCACCGGGCGTAACCCGCACGGCGTGGGCTGTGGCTGGCTGTCTCAGAACAACCCGGGGTATCCGGGTTATGGCGGTGAGATATCGCTCGCCGCTCCCACCATGGCGGAGCTATTGCGCGCGGGGGGCTATTCCACGCTCGCGGCGGGCAAGTGGCACAACACCTACGACCGCAACAATTTGCCAGGAGGCGATACCCGCTCCTGGCCGATCCAGCGAGGGTTTGATCAGTTCTACGGTTTCATGGGCGCCGAAACCAGCTATTTCCAACCTGACAACATGATGGAGGGTAACCATCCGGCTCATGTGGTGCGCTATCCCGATGGTTATTTTGCGCCCGATGACTATACCCAGCGTGCCGTGGAATGGCTCACTCAGCACGCCACCAGTTCACCCGACAAGCCTTTCTTTCTGTACCTGGCTTTTCAGACGCCACACGGCCCGCTGCACGCGAAGCCCGAGGACTTGCAGCGCTTCCGTGGCCGCTTCAATGAGGGTTGGGATGTGCTGCGTCGCCGGCGCTATGAGCGCCAACGTGCTGCCGGTCTCATCGAACCGAACGCAGGTTTTGCGCCGCGTAACCCAGGCGTGCCAGACTGGGCATCGCTCAGTGAAGACGAGCGCGCGCTCTTTGCGCGCTACATGGAGGTGTACGCGGCGCTCCTTAATAACGCTGACCAGAACGTGGGCCGGCTCATGAGCTGTCTGCAACGGGTGGACCTCTTTGACAACACGCTGGTGCTGCTCACCTCCGACAACGGCGCCAATGCGGTAGCGGGGCCTTCAGGCGTCATGAATCTGATCGGGCGGCGGATGGGTGCAACCGAAAACATGGCGCTCAATCTGCGATTGCTTGAGGAAGATCGAGTGGGTGATGCAGACACCTACGTCTGCTATCCCACCGGATGGACGCAGCTCAGCAATACGCCTTACCGGTATTTCAAGCGCACGCCGATGGCAGGCGGTATTCGCGTGCCCCTCGTGATGCACTGGCCGCAGCAGATCGTCGATCCGGGCTCCATCCGGAGGCAGTGGGTTCATGTCACCGACCTTTTGCCGACGGTCATGGACTACGCTGGCGGGCAAATGCCGCAGCATTTCAATGAACACCCGACCCTGCCGTTTGATGGCAAGAGCTTCTCGCACGTTGTGAGCAATGCGCGAGCGCCGGCTGCCCGAACGCGCCAATACTATGAACTTCAGGGCAGTCGTGCCTACATCTCGGGCTCCTGGAAGATCGTGTCGCTCCAGACCCCGGACAAGGCGATCGATCTGGATAACTGGATGCTGTTCAACCTTGCGGATGATCCCGCTGAGATCAACGACCTTGCATCGACCGAGCCGGTGCGGCTGCGGCAGCTGATTGATGAATTTGAGGCCGAAGCGGGTACGAATCATGTCTACCCGATTGATACACGCGATGAGCGTCGTAACCACCATGTACCGCCCCATGAGGTGTCGCGCATGCTGATGCCACGCCGGTTCTATCCGGTAGGCCCCTCAGTTCCATCGCTGGTGGTCTCGCCACTGGTCTGCGATCGCAGCTACCGGCTGGAGGCTTTCTTCGAGTGGTCTCACGGGCAGGAGGGCGTGATCTTTGCGCTCGGCGACCGCTTTTGTGGCCTTGCACTGTTTGTGGAAGCGGGCCGCGTTCATTGCGTGTATCAGTGGTGGCATCAACCTACCACTTTGCCGCCTATCCCTCTGTCTGAGGGGCGCCAGCACTATCGCTTCGAGTACGTAGCCGCCGGCGCGCGCAAGGGTCACGCGAGTATTGGGTTGAACGGTGAACCGTCTGTGGCGGGCATTGATCTGTCGCCCACCATGCTTCGTATCCCCACTGCCGGCATGAGTGTCGGGCTGTCTCGTCGGTTGTCGGTGAGTGAACGCTATGCGCATCGCGACGCATTTCCGTACGGTGGAGTGATCGACCATGTTCTGATCGAGCCGGGTGAACTTGCGCCCGGAAGCCTTCTCGAGCCGAACGAAGCGAATGCACAGGCTGCGATCCGGGTGGCGGCGGGATTGGCAGACTGAGTACGGCCATGTCGCGATACGAGGGCCACACCGATTTGACGGCGCTGCGGGTTGCGCGCGAGGCAGCACTCGCTCGTACGCTTGATCTGGTGTTTGAGCGTCATCCCTATTACCGCGACCTGTTTCAGCGCGAGAGACTGAGACGCGATCACTTTCAGTCGATTGACGATCTCGAACGTATCCCTGTCACCACCAAGGCGCAGTACATGGCCGAATCCCAGCGCTTCGTACTCGAAAGCGACGGGCTCGAACCCGAGATGCGAACGGTTTGGGATGTGATGTACACCACGGGTTCCACCTCTGGGGTACCCACGCCGTTTGTCTCCACCAGCTATGATTTTTTCAATATCCTCAAACTGCAGCGGAACATGCTGCTGCTGCGCGGTGTTCAGCCCACTGACCTGATTGCGAATCTGTTTCCACTCACCACCGTACCACACGGTGCCTGGATTCGTGTGCTGCACGCCGCAGCAAGCCTGCAAATCCCGGTGGTGAGCGCGATGCCCGGTAACCCCTCGCCTCATTTCGATCTGGGCCGCTCGCTCGATGAGGTGATCGCGCTTCTGAGGGCGCAGTCTCCCACCATTTTGTGGGGGGTGCCGAGCTACGTTCAGCGCGTGCTCGCGCGCGCAACCGAACTTGGCACCCGGCTTCCAAGTGTCCGTAAAGTATTTGTCACGGGTGAGGCATTATCCGAGACCGCGCGGGAACACATGATGGCGGCGCTCGCCTCAGCGGGGGCCCACCACGCGCAGGTGAGCATCTCCTATGGAGCCACTGAAATGCAGGGTGGCATGATCGAGTGCCATCCGGGGGCAGGCCTCCACAATCCGTTACCGGCGCAGTTCCAGGTCGATATCGTGCACCCCGAGACCGGCAGAGCGTTAGCTGAAGGGGAGCCGGGAAACGTGCTTCTGACCCATCTGGAGCGGCGTGGCACGGTGCTACTGCGTTATGCGTTGGGCGATATCTCGGTGCTCACCCGCGAGCCCTGTCCGTGCTGCGGTGCGGTCACCGATCGGCTGACCCGAACGCCTCGTCGGGCAGACGCTCTGGTCAAGGTCAAGGGCATGTTGGTGAATCCCGACGCAGTCATTGCCGAACTCGAACGGCACCTGGGGGGCTGCCCCTTTCAGATCACGGTTGAGCATGTCGCTGATGTGCCGCTTTCTGGAGACCGCCTCAGGGTTAGAGTAGAGCGCGCAGACGACGCCACGTTGTCTGGCGATCTGGTCCGGCTGGTCAAGCACGCCTGTGGGGTGACCCCCGACGTCGAGCGGGTCGCAGTTGGGGCGCTACAGTCGGACGCACGCTGGAAAACGCAGCGGTTCACCGACCTGCGTGGCAAGACAAGTGCGTAGCGGGCGGACGATCAGCGTCGGCCCATGTACAGCCGCGCCACGCGCTCGTCATCAATCAGATGCCGAGCCTGATCGATTAGCCGCAGGCTTCCCAGTTCCATCACCGCGCCGCGGTCTGACGCCGACAGTGCTTTTCGAACATTCTGTTCGACCATCAGTACAGCCTTACCCTGATCGCGAAGCAGCCTCACCGTGTCAAAGACCGTGTCGACCATTCGCGGTGCAAGGCCGATCGACGGTTCATCGAGCATGATGAGGGAGGGATCCTGCAGCAAGGTACGCGCGATTTCCAACATTCGCTGCTCACCGCCTGACATCAGTCCGGCGAGCTGACCCAGACGATTCTGAAGAATGGGGAAAAGCCTGAGTACGCCTGCCATGCGCTCGGCCAGAATGCCAGGGTCGCGTACGGTGTAGGCGCCCATCCGGAGGTTTTCCGCGATCGTGAGCCGGGGAAAGATGCTTCGGTGTTGCGGGATGAATGCGATGCCGGCCGTGAGTAGTCGATCGGAGGCGAGATGCTCAACCGGCTGGCCCTTCAGTAGAACACGTCCCTGGCGAATCGGGACCAGATTGAACAGGCCACGAAGCAGCGTCGACTTGCCCGCGCCGTTGTGACCGATGACGGTGACAATCTCGCCGGCATTCACCTCGAGAGAAACATCCTCGATGATCAGTCGCGCGCCATACCCCGCGCCGAAATTCTCCAGGCGCAGCGTCGCACTCATCCCAGGTAGGCCTCCAGCACGCGCGGGCTCGCCTGCACGATCGGGGGACTGCCGCGCTCCAGTACCTTGCCCTGATGCATCACGATGATGTCGGAGGCGAGCGCCATGATGAATTCCATGTTGTGCTCAACAATCAGAAAGGCCCGTGCCTGCTCCGCATACATGGTGCGGATGAAGTCGGACAGCACCTCGAGCAGCGCAGGGTTGACGCCCGAGGCGGGTTCATCCAGAAGTAGCAATTGCGGGGCACTCATGAAAACCGAGACCAGCTCGAGCAGACGCTTCTGACCGAACGAGAGCTGTGCGGCGGGTGTGTGGGCATGTCCCTGCAGCCGTACCAGGCTCAGCAGGCGCATGGCCTCGTCTGTGACACGACGACGATGGGCGTTGCTGCGCGAGACGAGTTGCCGCACGCATGTGCCCAAGCCCTTTGGCTGGGCGGCAAAGAGCACGTTATCCAGACAGGTCTCCTCGGGTAGGACCCGGCACTCCTGAAAACTGCGCGCAATTCCGCCCAGGGCTCGTCGATGGGACGGCCAGCCTGTGATGTTCTCGCCCTCAAAGCAGACGCTGCCCGCATCGGCCTGCACTGTCCCCGCGACCACATCAAAGAGGGTGGTCTTGCCCGCGCCGTTGGGACCGATCAGACCGTAGAGACCAGGCGAATCGATCACAAAGCCCGCATCATCGAGTGCATGAATACCACCGTAGGCTTTGCGAAGACCCTTCACTTCGAGGACGCTCATGGCGGGAAGCGCCCACTGGTGACGCGTTGCCACAGTGTGTGTGCTAGCCCGGTGAGGCCCTGCGGCGCGAATAGCATCATGATGACCAGCAGACCCCCGAAGATCACCAGTCGCCACTCATTGGCCAGACGCAGCGCCTCGGGTAGCGTGACATAGAGCAATGCTCCGACCGCTGGCCCGACGAGAAAGCCCGCGCCGCCAACAATCACCACCAGGACCGTGTTGATGCTCTCCAGCATGGTGAAACTCGCCGGTGCGGCGACCCTCAGGAACGAGACCTGCAGGACGCCGCTTATGCCGGCAAGCGCCGACCCCAGGGCGAACACCACAGTTTTGAACACGATGACATTGACCCCCCGGGCACGAGCGAGTCTTTCGTCCTGACGGATCGATCCGAGCACGCGGCCCAGATCAGAGCGCACCACAAGATACTGCACGACAAAGACGGCGAGCGTGATGGCCAGCGCGAGATAGTAGAAGTTCGGTAACTGCCCAAAGCTGATCACTGTGTCGCCCCAGCGCCACGCCGCTGGGCGGGGGACACCCGGCAGACCGGCCGCGCCCCGTGTCACGTCATCCCAGTTGTTCATGACCGCATGAAGGAGGAGACCAAAAGCAAGCGTGACGATCATGAAGAAGTGGCCCCGGAATCGGAAGCAAATCAGACCGATCAGCGCACCGACGATCGCCGAGGCAATGGTTGCCGCGCCCAGCGCGCCCCAGAAACTCCAGCGTGCGTCCACCATCAGCACCGCCGCTACATAGGCGCCAAGTCCGGCGAATCCCATGTGGCCAAGACTCACCAGTCCGCCATAGCCCAGCATCAGATTCAGGCCCACTGCCGCGATCGAAATGATGCAGGACAGCACCAGCATGTGAAGCACATAGGGATGACCCGCCGCCCACGCCGGGGCGCTGAGGAGCGTGATCAATACCAGGACGCCAAGCACGCGCGGGGCAAAAGCTGCCCACTTCATCAGTCTTCCCCCCGGATTCGCTGGCCGAAAAGGCCCTGAGGTCGGAAGAGGAGGATAAGAACCATCACCATGAATGCGATGGAGTCGCGGTAGTCGGTGGGCAGGAATAGCGTGGATACCGACTCGGTGACGCCGAGCAGCATGCCCCCCAACACCGCGCCAGGAACACTGCCCATACCGCCGAGCAGAATACCAGCCAGGCCCTTGACGAGCGGAACATCGCCCATTTGCGGGAACACCAGGAACAGGGGGCCGACCAGTCCGCCACCCAGTCCGGCCAGCATGCAGCCGATCGCAAAGCTGCTCCACTGGACGCGCCGCACCGGAATACCCACCACAAGAGCAGCCTCGCGGCTCTGGCTGGTGGCACGAATTGCAGTGCCGAATCGCGAGTATTTGAGAAAGAGGCCCAGGACCGCGACCAGTACCAGCGTGATCGCAATGATGCCAAGGTGGTGGAGACTGAACTGAAGCGATCCGATACGCACCAGATGGTCAGTGCTTGCCACCTTCCACTGAAGCGCTGTGGCGCCCCATATTGCGATGATGAGATTTTCTAAAAACAGAATGAGCCCGAGGGACGCGATGACCTGATTGCGCAGATTGCCGTCGAGCGGGTGAAACACCAGCCGCTCGATGGCGAGCCCCACGATGGCGAGCGAGGCAACTGAGAGCAGGAGCGCCAGTGCATAGCTGGGCGCCAGATGCTGATAACAGAAGACGCCGACATAGCCACCGAGGGTGAAGAGAACGCCGTGCGCAAAATTGACGACATGCATCACGCCATAGATCAGCACCATGCCGAGTGCAACCAGCACGTAGAGCGAGCCCATCATCAGGCCGTTGATTACCTGCTCGAGAAGCGCCTCGCCCATCATGTGACCGACTGACTGCGATCAGCCCGCGCCGCAGCCAGCCTTCGCGCTTTCGGGATAAAGAATGCGACGGGTACCGTCGGCGCACCACTGCGTGACATAGACGCTGGGATGCGCCTGCCCTTTGGCGTCGAACTGAATGTTGCCGATCACACCCTCGTGCTTGATTTTGGCGAGCGCATCGCGGATGGCCTTGCCATGATTCACAGTGCCCGCCGCACGCATGGCGGCGACCGCAACCATCAGTCCGTCGTAGGACTGCGCTGCAAAGCCGTGTGCCTCCTCGCCGTATTTCGCCTTGTAGCGCTGGCTGAAATTGCGAATTCGTGGCGTGTCGGCATTTGGTGGAAACGCGTTGTATTGCACCATACCATCGAGCCGCTGGGCATCGAGTCGCTTCAGGAAGCGGTCTGATCCCATGGCGAGCGTGCCTACGATCTGGGTCTTGAGTCCGGCGTCGCGCAGTTGCCGGATGGCGAGGCTACCTGGCTCCTCGTCCATGAACAGCATGACAGCCTGGGCGCGGCTGTTTCGCACATTCGACACATGGCTTGAGAAATCGAGTTCGCCCACATTGAAGTAGCCCACATAGCCGTCTTTCGTGGCGGCGGGGAGCAGTTGGCGCATACCGGTGACGCCACCGCGGCCAGCATCGTTATTCCAGGCGATAAAGGAGATGGGCGCCCAGCCCTGCTTGCTCACGAAATCGGCGAGCGCCTGATTCAGCTGGTTGTTGTGTGCGTTGACGCGAAACAGAAACGGATTGTTCTGCTCGGTGAGATTTGGCCCGGTGGGCACGGTGAGCACCAGGGGCAGCGAATAGTCTTGCGCGATCGGGGCGATCGCGGCAGCAACGCCGGACGACAACTCACCCAGTACCACCGGGACCTTGTCCACCGTTGCCAGCCGTTGCATGGCGGAGGCCCCCTCGCTGGGGTTGGCGCGGGTATCGTAAACCTTCAACTCCAGCGTATAGGTGCGGCCGGCGATCGCGAGACCACCCGAGCCGTTGATCTCTTCGACCGCCAGCCGGAAGCCATTCATCTGGAAAACGCCGGGCGCTGCCATCGACCCGGTGAGCGAGGTGAGCACGCCGATCTGAAGGCGTGCGGGCGATGCAGCCTGTGCCTGCGCTTTGAGCGCCGGGCAGCCCATCGCGGCAAGAGCCAGCAATGCGGATGAAACAAGTTGGTGTGAACGTTTCACGATTGACCTCCTCGGGCGTTGCGTTCTGTTCAATATCGATGGTTGTTCAATTTGACCGCGCCGCTGATCCCAACGATGCTACACAACGATATCAATTCGGCAGCCGACCGGTTCCATCATGAATGTCCACCAGCCTTCCTCTTCTCGCAATGCCCTGCCCGCGGGCGAGGTGCTGCTCAAGCTGCTCGCGAGCCGTGGCGTCGCATTTTTCTTTGTGAATTCCGGAACCGATTTTCCGTCGATTGTGGAGGCCTTAGCAAAGGTTCGGGCCGACGCGAGGTCAGTACCGCGAACGCTGCTGGTTCCCCACGAGAATATCGCCGTCGGTATGGCCTACGGCGTAACGATGGTGACCGGGCGCGCGCAAGCTGTGATGGTACACGTCAACGTTGGGACCGCCAACGCATTGTGTGGGCTCATCAACGCGTCGCGCGAGAACATTCCAATGCTGCTCGCGGCTGGTCGTACGCCCTGGTTCGAGAAGGGATCGGTTGCCAGCCGGTCACTCAATATTCACTGGGCTCAGGAGATGTTCGATCAGGCGGGGATCGTGCGAGAGCACTGCAAGTGGGACTACGAGTTGCGTGCTGCGCAGCAGCTCGAATCGGTGATCGATCGGGCGATGGCTATTTCCCATGCGCAGCCGCAGGGGCCGGTCTACCTGAGCCTGCCAAGAGAGGCCATGCACGAGACCTGTGCTGCGCCCGTGGCGAGCGCGCAGGCGCCCGTCATGGCCGGACAACCAGATTCTGAAACGATGGCCGAGATGGCTCGCGTACTCGCGGCAGCTGAGCGTCCGCTCATCATCACCTCACGAGCCGGACGGGACCCGGAAGCCGTTGAGGTGCTGGCGAGAATCGCGCTCAAGCACGCCTGGCCGGTCGTTGAGTTTCGCCCTCGCTATCTGAACCTTCCTAACTCACACCCGATGCACGGCGGCTATGAAGTTCAGCCCTGGCTGACGGAGGCCGATGCGATCCTGGTTCTGGATAGTGATGTGCCCTGGATCCCGGGCCAAGCCGAGCCTCGCGAGGGCGTACCGGTGCTGCATGTCGGCGCCGACCCCTTGTTCTCCCGTTATCCGGTCCGGAGTTTTCGCAGCGATCTCAGCGCGTCGGTCGCGCCGCTCGCGTGTTTGCGTGCGCTCGAGCAGGCGCTTGCAAGCCATGGACCGCCTCCGCCATCGCGCCAGGCCTGGGTCGCCGTGAAAGCATCGGCTCGCAGCCGTGCGCTCACGCAGGCGATCGAAGCGGGGCAGCGTCCCGACTCGCCGCTCACCATGGCTGCCGCCAGCTATGCGCTGGGTCTCGCCCTGGCTCAACACCCCGATGCGATTGTGATCAACGAATATTCGTTGGTGCCGGCGGCGCTGAGGCTTGAGACGCCCGGCAGTTATTTCGGATCCAGTCCGGTAGGGGGGCTTGGATGGGGGCTGCCCGCAGCGCTCGGTGCCCGGCTTGCTCGTCCCGATGCGTTGGTCATTGCCGCCCTCGGCGATGGCAGCTACTCGTTTGCCAATCCGCTCGCCTGCCATCACAGCGCAGCCATGCACGGTATTCCCGTACTGACGCTGGTTCTCAATAACGGCGGCTATGGTGCCGTCGAGCGGGCCACCCGTGCGATGTACCCTGAGGGGCAGGCGGTACGAGAAGGCATGGCCCTCTCGGACCTGCGTCCCATGCCACGGTTTGACCAGGTGGCGGAGGCCTGCGGCGGCTGGGGCGCCCGGGTTCAGACCTGGAACGCGTTACAGGATGCGCTCAGCGAGGCGATCGAGCAGGTACGCGTGCATCGACGGCAGGCGCTGATTGATGTGATCTGCACCTGAGCGCCCTCTGTATCAGGCTGATTGGCGTGGCCCTGAGAGCATGGAGATGATGTCGTCGGTACTCCGGACGTCAGCAAAAAACTGGGCAAGGCTCACGATTGCGCCCAAATGCTCGGCATCAGATCGGGCGGCGTTGGCATCGCTTGCCATCACCACCTTATAGTCGGCCATCATGGCATCGCGCGCCGAGGCCTCGCAGCACACGTTGGTGAGCGTGCCAGCGATCACCACGGTGTCGATGCCGCGCTCGCGAAGATGTCGGGGAAGTTCGCATGCTGCCGGGAAAAAAGCGCTGTAGCGTTTCTTTGCGAGCTGAAGATCCTCTGATTCCACCTCCAGCCCTGGCCATAGCGCATGGTCAGGAGAGCCCGGGCTGAGTGCGGCCAGTATGGCCTCGGCATGCGCTGGGTTCACCATGTGCTCAAAGAAGTGGGGCCAGGCATCGGGGCCGCTGCGGGCAAAGGTGCCAAGCGTGAAGGCCACCAGCCCGCCACCGGCGCGCACGGTGCGCGCCAGCCGATTGATCTGGGGCACGATCTGGCGCGCCGCCGGCGTTTCGGACGGAGCACCCTCCCGAAGAAACGCATTCTGCATGTCGATCACCACCAGCGCGCTCTTGCGGCAATCGAGTTGTTCGTAGATGTGCTGACGGCCCCGTCGCACGCGCAGCCGCTCGGCGATGTCGGCAGGAAGGGCGGAGGGGTGCATGGCGTTGATCGTGAGGAGTTGGTTGCGCGTTGGCGGGTCGCTCAGGCGGTCTGATAGCGATAGTGAGCAATCTGATCGGCACCGCGCGCCGCGAGCGACTCGGCCTCGGGCGACAGGCCAACCTCTTCCGTGGTGGCGCGGCGCAGTTCGCGGCGTTCCGAGATATCGAAGTAACGACCCCGATGGAGCGTGGCCGTGTTGTCCCACATCACGAGGTCACCGACCCGCCACTGATGCCGATAAATGAACTCGCGCTGCGTGGCATGTTCGAGCAGATCGAGTAACAGCAGTCGCGCTTCGGGTAAGGACATGCCTGGAATCTCGCAGGCGTGGATACCGACGAAGAGGATTTTTCGTCCCGAACGCGGATCGGTTTGAACCAGCGGCCAGACCGCTGGCTTGATCGCATCGCGCTGTTCCGGGGTGTAGTGGGTGTCGCCCAGCATGAATCGCGAATGCAGGGCGTAGTGAACCGCAGCGAGCGGCTCGACCTGGCGCTTGCGCCAATCGGGGAGTGCATCCCAGGCCATACGGAGATCGGCGAACTCGGTGTCGCCGCCGGTCTGCGGGGTTACCACTGAATACAGCATCGAGTACTTCGCCCGTGGTTTCTGGAACGAGCTGTCGCTGTGCCACAGCTGGTTGGCGAGGTTACTCACGATCTTGGCGTGGTCGCGCGGTGCCACCTCGCCCTCGGCGGTGACATTGGAGATATCGGCGAGTTCCTCGTGACGAAAACGATGCGCCCGGGTTTGCACCATGCGTACGCGGCGCAGGCCGAGATCCAGCGGGCCCAGCGCACGCGCAAGCGCAATCTGCTGATCCTGGTCCAGCTGCTGATCGCGAAACACCAGCACCGCATGCTGGTCCATTGCAGACTCGATCGCGGCCACGCCATCTGGCCCCAGCGGCGCGCGCAGATCGAAGCCGTGAACTTCCGCGGCAAACGGGGTGAGCGATTTCAGGGAAAGCGTGAGCACTGAAGCGTCCTTAATCAAGCTTGATCTGAGCGGTCTTGACCACCTGTGTCCATTTGCCGATTTCCTCGCGCACGATGCGCGAATACTCGGCATGCGTTGAACCCACTGGCTCCATGCCCAGCTGGTTCATTCGTTCGGTCACAGCGGGTGCGCGAACCGCCTCACCCAGATCGGCACTGATGCGATCAAGAAGCGCGGTGGGCATACCAGCCGGGCCAATGATTCCGATCAGGCTCATCGCTGAAAAACCTGGTAGGGATTCAGCGATAAGGGCGATCTCTGGCGCTGAGCGCGCACGTTGCGGACTCGCGAGTGCCAGCACTTTCAGACGACCATCACGCACCATGGGCATGGCTGAGAACAGCACATCAAAGAGGAGCGGTACGCGGCCGCCTGCGACGTCCATCTGCGCCGGAGCACTTCCCTTGTAGGGTACATGAAGCATCTTGATGCCCGCCAGATGACTGAGCATTTCGCCTGCCAGATGCGTGCCCGTACCCGTTCCCGGGGTGGCGTAGCTGAGCGCATCCGGGCGGCTCCGGGCATAGGCGATGAGCTCGGCAACGTTTGAAAAAGGTGTTGACGGATGGGCGAACAGTCCGAAATGCGCCTGCCCGATGAGACAGACCGCTGCCACTTCGCGCGCGGTGTCGTAAGGCAGATCGCTTCGCAGAGCCGGATTGATCATGAGGGCGCTGATTGCCATGCCAAGCGTATAGCCATCGGCGGGCGCACGGGCCACCAGCTGGGTGCCCACCACGGTGCCTGCCCCAGGTTTGTAATCGATCACCACCGGCTGCTTCCATTGGCGCTGAAGCTGTTCACCCATGACCCGTGCGACGGTGTCGGTGGGGCCGCCGGGTGCGAAGGGCACAATCAGCCGCACGGGGCGGTTCGGATAGGCCTCACTCTGAGCCGCGCAGGGTCCGGCTAATGCGAGCGCGGCGAGTGGTACGGCGGCGAGGCGGATAAAGGAACGATTCATGCGGGGCGCCTTTCTTGGATGACTGCAAAATCTATCCGAGTCGCCCGCAGGTGTCCATCTGTTGGGAGGCATCTGTTGGGGGGCGATCTGGCAGGCCAGGACCGCAGTATCTCGCTGGATGCGGGGCTCGCGTGACAGGGTAGGGCGGCTGGGTTATGTTGGTGTGGTTTCCTCAACCGGTTCGATGCGATGAAACTCTCTCTGTCTGCGCGCGTGGGCGAACAGTTCTTCAATAAGCGTGTGGCCGCGCTCACCTTGTCTCAGCTCGCCGATATCGCGGTATCAAGCGGCTACCACGCGGTGTGCATGCGCGCCTCGCAGGTGGGCGTTCACAGTCCGCGCGAGCAGATCGATGAGGCGGCGGCACTTCTGAAGCGTCGCGGGCTCGCGGTCTCCATGATCACGGGCGATTTCGCCATTCCGGAGAACTCTGATGCGGGGCCTGGCGCGCTGCGGGCCATCACCCCTTTTCTGGATCTTGCAGAGGCGTTTGACTGCAAGCTCATCCGGGTGGCGCTACGCGTGGAAGACGACATCGAGTGGGCGCGGCGTGCAAGCCTTGAGGCGCGCGAACGGCACATTCGTCTGGCACATCAGTGTCATAACCAATCGCTTTTCGAACAGGTTGAACCCATGCTGCGGGTGGTTGATCGGATCGGCTGCGACAACTTTGGTATCACCTACGAGCCTGCCAATCTCGAGTTGTGCGGCGAGTCGTACGGTGCAGACACCATCGCCCGCCTGGCCCCCCACATTTTCAATGTGTATCTGCAGAATCAGCGGCTTGATCCTGCTGGCCCCTCGGTGATTACCACCTGGTGCCGGGGGCCCATCCGTTTCGAGCAGATTCCGCTTTGGGATCCGCGGGGAATCAACTTTCCGGCCGTGATGGCACAGCTCGCCGCAGTGGGCTATCAGGGCTATGTCACCGTGCATCAGGCGGGGCTGAACACGCCGGCCATCGATGGTTCGGAGAGCGCTCGGTACCTGAAGGGCATTCATGGCTTCGAGCTGGCAATAGGGTAACCCGTCTGTTTGGCGATTCGTTCTGGGAGGTCATATGGCTTCACTCTTGAAAACGTTCCTCATCGTGATGCTGGTGGGGCTGCCCTTTGCGGGCATGGCGCAGCCACTTAAATTTCCCGAACGTCCGATCAGGCTGATCATCCCCTTCGCAGCCGGAGGGGGCACCGATATTGTTGCCCGCATCGTGGTCCAGCGCCTGGTGGAGACGATGGGTCAGCCGGTGATCGTGGAGGCCAAGCCGGGTGGTGGAGGTGCGATTGCTGTCGCCGAATTGATGCGGGCTGCCCCCGACGGGCATGTGTTGCTGATTGCGACCAGTTCGAATGCGGTACTCCCGGTTGTGGCTGGGCTGTCATGGCACCCCAGTAACGACTTCACGCCGATCGCAATCGTTTATTCCTATCCGTTTGTGCTGGCCACCAACAGCGACAACTCGCAGCGGTTTCCTGATCTGGCTCAGTTCATCACACGGGTTCGCTCGGAGCCCGATAAGGTGACCTGGGGCTCATCCGGTATCGGCGGACCCCAGCATCTGGTGGGTGAGCACTTCAACAAAGTCGCTGGGCTGAAGATGGTGCACGTACCCTACAAGGGCAATGCCCCGATGATTCAGGCGCTGCGTTCCAATGAAGTTCAAGTCGTTTTCGATACCCAGACGCTCATGCTGCCGCACATTCATGAGGGGCGACTCAAACCGCTTGCCATCACCTCAGCCAAGCGTTCGAGTCGGCTGCCCGATACCCCAACGCTAAGCGAAGCTGGGTACCCGGAGCTTGCGGTGGAAATCACCAACTACGTACTCGCGCCCAAGGGCACGCCGGTTGCAATTCAGCGCGAGCTCAATCGGCAGTTCGCTGCGGCGCTCGAACACCCGGAAGTGCGCGATCGGCTGCAGGGATTCGGACACACCGTGCCTCTGGCCGCTGACAATTCGCCTGAGGCCGTCAAGGCGCATATCGACCGTTTCAGCGCAACCTATGGGCCGCTTGCTCGGGAAGTGGGCGGCGCCAACCGTTAAACAGGTGCCTGCGCCCAGGGCGCCACGCAGTCCTCGTACAGGGCTACCTGCGAAATGAAGTTGGCCGAGGCAAGGCTTGTCGCCAGACGATAAAAGCCCGCCCTGGATACCTGTGGTTGACACGACCAGATGGCTGTCTGGTGATAACGAGCGAGGCTCTCCTCAAGAAGATCGGGTGCGAGTTGCGAATAAAAATGACCAACCAGCCGGCTCAGTTCTCGCGTGCCTTCGGCATCGATCCAAGGCCCGAAACTGCCAAGCGCTTCAGCCATTGCTCTGAAGGCCGTGCCATAGCGTTCGATATTTTCGACGGTTGAAAGGAAGGTTGTGTAGGCGGTGGGTCCGCGCGCATGCGCGGCATGAAGCAGGTGCCCGATTCCGTCGCGCAGCGCGAGGCTCACAAAGGGCTCAAAAAGTTGCACCACATCAATTTGCCCAGAGGCCAGGGCGCGCAGATTGTCTTCCATCGGGGCATCGGCGCGCCGCTGGATCGAGTTCGGGTCGATCCCCAGATCGCGCAGATCCTGCTGCAGACAGAGCCAGGGTGTAACGACCTCGCTCACCGTGGCGAGTCGTAGCGAAGGGAGCGCGCCGAGCTCGAACGGCGCAAGACCCGGGCGTCCGACCAGATAGAACGGATCGCGCGCGGCCACTTCGCCAAACGCGACGAGCGAGTGGGGGCCGGCCGCGTTCAGGTCACGATCTTTCAGCACGCGCATTGGCCCGCCCCAGACCAGATGAATATCGCCCCGCAACATATCGGCGATCCCCGCGCCGGGTGAAGGCGAGACGATGAGATTGACCTCAAGCCCGCGATCGCGAAACCAGCCCAGCTCCAGGCAGGCGTAAAACGGTGCGTAGAAAACAGCCCGAAAATTCTCAGCGAGACGGATGTTCAATGCGGGTCCCCGCGAGTGCACCGCCCGGTCACCCTCCGGAGGTTGGTGTCAAAACAGCAGCGATAAGCGATTGTCGCCATGATTGTGCCGGTTTCCCCTCTATTGATACAGGACTCAGTCATGGCACGACTCCGAACAATCTTCGCTCTCGGGATCGCAGCAGGATGGCCGCTGATTGCGGGTGCGCAGTCGGTCGCGCCGTCAACTGCCTATCCGTCGCGACCGGTGAAGCTGGTGGTGCCGGTGCCGCCGGGCGGCGCGGCAGACTTCATTGCCCGCACGATTGCTCCAAGGCTCTCGGCTACGCTTGGCCAGCCGGTGGTGGTGGAAAACCGTGCAGGCGCGAGCGGCGCGATCGCGTCAGATTTTGTCGCCAAATCAGCGGCCGACGGCTACACGCTTTTACAAAACTCGATCACCACGCACGGTATCGGGCCGCACCTGGCGAACAAGCTGCCCTACGATCCGATGAAGGATCTTGTACCCGTCACCATGCTGGCGAGGCTGCCGCTCATCATGGCAGTCAATGCGGGTACAGGCTGGCGCTCGGTTCAGGATCTGATTGCCGAGGCGCGGCGCTTGCCAGGGCGGGTGATGTTTGCATCCTCGGGCAAGGGCGGTGCGCCGCATCTGTCGGGTGAGCTGTTCCGGATCGTGGCGGGGATCGATCTGCTGCATGTCCCCTACAAGGGTAGCGGCCCGGCGGTCACCGATCTGGTGGGCGGTCAGGTGCAGATCATGTTTGACGGCGCGCCCTCCCTGATAGCTCAGGTGCAGTCCGGCAAGCTCCGGGTGCTGGCGGCGGCGAGTGCGGAGCGCAATCCACTCGCCCCTGATGCCCCCACGTTTCGCGAGCTCGGCCTGCCCGGCATCGAGGTGGCGCTCTGGTATGGGGTGATGGTGCCGGCTGCAACGCCCACTGCCGTGATTGAACGCCTGGCCACCGATATTGACGCCGCATTGCGGGTGCCCGAGGTGGTTGAGCGTTTTCGATCGCAGGCGACCGAACCGATGGGCGGGTCCCCTCGTCAGGCGGCCGATTTCATCCGGGCCGAGTATGCCCGCTGGGGTGAGGTGATTCGAAAGGCCGGCGTGAGCCCTGACTGACCGCCGGCAGGGATCAGCGGCTGGGTGCCGATTGCTCGCGTCGGCGCCGCGCAAGAATCCGGGCCGAATTGAGCCCGGCAAGAAGCAGTAGCGGCCAGAGGAATGTGCAGACCAGCGCCCAGACGATCCGGGAACCGGCTGAGCCCGGCTGGGCATTTTCTGCCGTCTGGGTCGGCCCCTCGCTGAACAGATGTCGGTTCGGAAAGGAGACGAGTCCAAAACCCGCGCCGATAATCAGGAAAACGATGATACAGGTGTTCAAGGCGGGCCCCCGGTTGGCCACTGATCGAGTCGTCGATGAAGGGTCGGTAGTGTCAACAAATATCTAGATAATTATATGTAATTCAATCTATACACGTTGAGTGGGCAGGGTTTGCCCCAGGATACCGCTCGCCCGGTCCGCCCTGCCTCATCGTAGCGGAGGGGCTTTGCAGCTATTTTTAATGCTGCCATGATTTGCGCGAGCTATTCGCATGCTGCAGAGGAGGCCCGACGTGGCCCAACGTGGAGACGGCTATGTTCCGGTGGCTGACGGCGCACAGCCGCCGGGTCGGCCTATTGAATCGGCAGAGTGGGCGCTCAGGTTGCGACTCGCGGCGGCCTATCGTGCGGTAGACCATTTCGGCTGGTCGGAACTGACCGCCAATCACATCTCGTTGCGGGTTCGTGACCAGCCCTCCGAGTTTCTGATCAACCCCTACGGCCTGCTCTACTCCGAGATCACCGCTTCCAGTCTGGTGCGAATCGACGCAAGCGGAAATGTGCTCACGCCGACCGAGTACCCGATCAATCCAGCCGGATTCAACATTCACGCGGCAATCCACGAAGCCCGCGCTGACGCGCATTGCGTGCTGCATGTTCACACCGTGGCGGGGATGGCGGTGTCGTGCCTGTCCGAGGGGTTACTCCCGCTTACGCTTGAAGGCACCGATTTTCACGATCGGATCGGCTATCACGAGTTTGAAGGGCCGAGCCTGGCGGTTGATGAACGGGTACGTCTGGCCACTGCGCTCGGCTCGCGAAATATCGCGCTGGTGCTGCGCAATCACGGCCTGGTCACTATCGGGGAGACGGTGGACTCGGCGTTTCTGCGCATGTACCGTTTGCTGCTTGCGTGCGCGGTACAGCTCCAGGTTCTCGTGACCGGGCGACCCTTCACGCGAATCTCCGAGCGCACGCTGGAACACTCGGCGCAGCGCCACGAGTGGTTCTTCCGCATTGGCCCCGGTGGTCGTCAGATCGGGCACGGAGAGCTCGATTTCAGTGCGATCATGAGGCTAATGGCGAAAATCGATCCGTCTTATGAGACCTGATCAGGACCGATCCCTTCCCACAGCCGGCGTTGCGCCATAAACTCAGTGGGTTTTTAGAAAATCAATCAAAGGGTACGAGGAGACAGCATGAGCGAATCTTCATCGAGGGCGCCTACACAGCTGGCCGATCCTGGCCGACGCCGGTCAGGTATCAAGATCGCAGCCACCGCGCTGGCGGGCCTCAGCCCTGCATTCATGAAGCCAGCGCATGCGCAGGCCGCGGTCCGCCTCAATGTCACATCGGGGCATCCCCCTGTGTTCAACTGGGTGGGCCTGATCGATAGCTTCGTCATTCCTGAAATCGAGAAACGCACCGCCGGCAAGATCAAGTTCGAGTGGAGCAAGGCCTACAGCGGCACCGTGGCGAAGCTTGGCGCCGAGTCCGACGCCATCCGAACGGGAGTATCCGATTTCGGCATCGTGGCTTGCATCTTCGAAGCTGGTAAATTTCCGCTGCAGCAGATGACGCTCCAGGTCCCTTTCGGATCCTCGGACATGGGGGTGGTGTCCAGACTTTCCCATGAGCTTCACGACCGGATTCCCGAACTGCAGGACGCCTGGGCGCGCCAGGGACTGCTGAAGCTGGGCTCCGTAGTGGTGGATGACTACGCGCTGGTCACCAAGTTCCCGGTACAGTCACTTGCCGACCTCAAGGGCAGGAAAATTTTTGTACCTGGACCGATTGCGTCGTGGCTTCAAAACACCGAGGCCGTGGCGGTGGCGGGTAACCTCAACACTTACTACAACGGCATTCAGACCGGGGTCGCCGACGGCGCAATTGTGTCGTCCGCCAACATTTGGGGTGTCAAACTGCACGAGGTGGCGCCTCATGTCACCAGCGCAGGCTTGGGTGCCCAGTTTGTTGGTGCCCTCGTGATTAACAAGCGAGTATTCGAGCGCTTCCCGAAGGAAGTTCAGGAGGTGTTCACCCGGGTGGGCCGCGAATATTCACGGCAGCTGGTCGAGAAACAAAGCGCGCTGGTCGAAGAGGTTCGGAAAAACGCCACTGTACAGGGTGCCCGCTACACGTCGCTGTCTATCGCTGAGCGGCAGAAGTGGGCGCAGGTGCTACCGAACTTGCCGCAGGACTGGGCCAAGCAGATTGATGCCAAGGGCGGGGCCGGATCGAGGGTTGTGAAGGCTTACGTTGAAGCGCTGAAGGCGGAAGGCGTACAACTGCCCCGTGACTGGCTGAGGTAAGGTGCGCGGGTCCCGTTTTTCCGTTCAGCGCGTACTGTGCTGAGTTGGCGCCATGGCGTCTGAATCAGAACAGCAGGAGGGTCCAGGGCTCAGTGCCTACGGCGAGGCACAGCCCTTCGGTCTGCATCGCATCACCAGCTGGATGAATGCGATCGGTACGCTCATCATCTTTGCGTTGTTGCTGATCACCAACCTCGACATTCTGGGTCGGGATTTGCTCAATAAGCCGCTGCGAGGCACCACTGAGCTGATGTCGGTGGGCATTGTGGTGGTCGTTTTTCTTCAACTGCCCAATACGCTCTGGGCTGGCCGTTTTCCCCGAGCCGACTTCGTGCTCGAAGCCGTTCATCAACGCTCGCCCAAGGCGGCAGCCTTGATGGCGAGCGTGTTCCATTTGGTGGGCGCTGCCATGCTCGCGGTACTGTGCGCTGCCCTCTGGCCAGAGCTGATTCGCGCCTGGGAGCTGGGTGATTACTTCGGTGCCATGGGCGACTTCGCCATTCCGCTCTGGCCAGTCAGGCTGGTGATGCTGCTTGGCAGTGCGTGCTGTGCGCTCACCTTTCTGTTCCTTGCGCTCGCCGATCTGTGCAAGGCGTTTGGACGCTCACGCTCATGACACCTGCCCTCACTGGTGTACTCAGCCTGTTTGCGATGGTGGTGCTCATTTTCGCAGGGCTTCATATCGCGGTTGCACTACTTTTACTCTCGTTTTTGGGGGTGTTCCTGATCCGCGGTAACGTCGATGCAGCCATGGCGATGCTCGCACAGGCCGCCTCCGATACCGTTCAGAGTCACGACTTTGGCGTCGTACCGCTCTTTGTGCTGATGGGCCTTCTGGTCTCCAACGCCCAACTCGGCTCGGACCTGTTTGATGTGGCCAACCGCCTGTGTCGCAAGATCGCAGGTGGGCTGGGAATTGCTACAGTGTTTGCGAATGCGGTGTTTGCGGGCATCACAGGCATCTCAATCGCGTCGGCGGCGGTGTTCACCAAAGTGGCCGTGCCCGAAATGCTTCGATGCCGCTACACGCCTGAGTTTGCTACCGGCTGCGTGGCGGGGTCGTCGGTTCTGGGCATGCTGATCCCACCCAGTCTGCTCATGATCGTGTACGCGTTTCTTGCCGAGCGTTCGGTTGGCGAGATGTTTCTTGCTGGCGTGGTGCCGGGGCTGTTGCTCGCGGTGTTGTTCAGCGGCGGCATCTACCTGATGGCGAAATTCAAGCCTTCCTACGTTCAGGAAGCGCAGGTGAACCAGACGATCGGACCGATGAGTTTCGCGCAGGGTACGATCAAGCTCGCGCCAATCCTGGCCATGATGGTTCTCGTGATCGGCGGAATTTATGCAGGGTTTTTTACAGCCACCGAAGCGGGTGCGGTGGGCGCGATGGCAGCGCTGGTCATTGCGCTGGCCCGCAAGCGCCTGGACCGGAAAATTTTCTGGCAGGTCTTGATCGAAACCGGACGGATCACGGTATCGGTTCTGTTCCTGATCATCGCAGCCAATCTCTACAGCCGGATGCTTGCGCTCTCGGGTCTGCCCCAGAGCATCGTGGGTTGGATGACCGCGGCCGAGTTTGGCGTAGCTGGTTTCCTGTCGATGTATTTGCTGATTGTCATCTTTCTTGGCTGCTTCATCGATTCAGTATCGATCATGCTGATCGTGCTGCCCCTGCTGCTGCCGGTCGCCAAAGACCTGGGTATTGATCTGGTCTGGTTTGGCGTAATCACTGTGATTGCAGTGGAGATCGGGCTGCTCACGCCGCCCTTTGGATTGTCGGTCTATACGGTGCGAAGTACTCTCGCCGATGATCGAATCAGCCTGTTTACGATCTTTCGCGGATCGGCACCCTTCGTGGGCATGATGCTGCTCACGCTACTTCTCATCATCGCTTTCCCCCGCCTGGTCCAGCCCTTCTAGATAGCGGTGGGCTGTACGCACCCGATTCGGGGTTCGCACAGCCTGACAACCGGGCCGACTGCCGATCACAGGTTGATCTGAATATCCTGCAGCACCGGGTCACCTGCCAGAGCAATCTCGTTTTCGATCAGCCGCCCGCACTCCGGGCAGAAGAACTGCCGGAACACCGGGTCGGGATCGATGTAGCGCTTGGGGTCGCCCACATGCGGATTGGACGCCGCCACGGGAGACTCCAGTTTGGCGCAGGCGAGCTTGTAGTTGGAGTCAATCGGCCCGAGGTCGTTAGCGCAAGCCCGGCAACACCAGCGCTTGCGCGCCCGGCCAGTGGAAGACGGATCAGAGCGCACAGCGAGATTTGCGGTCACTTCTCGAAGAAGCTTCCCGCGCAATGTTCTGAGAGGCAGCGCCTCGTCACGCGGGAATGATTTGCGGGCAGCGCGGCGTTGGCTACGCAGCGTTTCGGTCGCTGCTTCATCGAGAGTGTCGTTGGTAATCACCACGCCATAGACTTCACGCGCCGATTCGGGCGTGACTGCCATGTTCTCCACGACATCCTGTCGCACGCTTTCCGCGTTGCGCTCAAGGGGGTCGCCGAACCCGCCGCCACCGGTCCAGATCACCGAGTACACATCGCTTCTTGCCTGCTTGAAGTTCTGCTGCCGCAGGCCCAGTATCTCTTCGGTGCCGCCGACCTCTGCAATATCGCCTGGCATGGTGCTCGCGCTGATCAGCTGCTCAATCTGCGAATTGCGCTGGAACTTATAGACATTTACCGTTGCCGGATAGCCGCCCATCATGCCGGTGGAGGTGGGTATGGCATTACCGGATGAAAGCGTGTCATGCGTGATCGACTGCGTGCCGTGCGGAATGAAACACGACTCGGCTGACAGACCGCCCCGGAACTGACCCGCACCGCCCGAATCGGTAACCTCCTTGCGATAGAGGAAGAGAAGCGGGAAGGTCTGCTCGGTGTGCTCGATATTGGGGAGCTTACAGATAGGGGTGCGCGACTGCCCTCCGGTGGAAATGCCATCTGCGTGCGCGAACGCACCAATTGCGCCGCCGATCGGATCAACCAGCAGATAGCCAAATGGATCACCCCACTGGTCAGTGCCCCGAAAGATGGTTGCTGGCCACTGACTGGTACCGCCGATACACATGATGTCCTTGCGCATCTGCGGATCTGAAAAAATCATTTTGCTGAGCACGTTGTACGTGGGATAGAGCGAAATCTCCATCGCCTGAACCGGCGCTGTAGAAACCGATGCCGGGAACTCTGCGCAGTTCATCGTACCGGGTGTGGCGTTGAACTTGACGTGCCGTAGCGCGCCGCCGATTGCGAAATACTGATCCCAGCAGAGCAGCTGGTTGAGGGCAACCATGATCGAGCCTCGCCAGCCCGAATAGGTGGCATTCATAGCGCCGTCCTGGGGGCTGGTGCCTTCGTTTCGGAAGGTGAGCGTGGAGCCCTTTTTTTCGAGTGACAGCATGACCCGGTAGGCGTTGCGATCGCCGGGCCGGCAGCACTCAACATAGGTGCGATCCTGCCAACGGCCATCGGGCAGACGCGCCATCTTTTCGATGAATGCGCGTTCGCCATCATCGAGAATTTTCCGCATCACCGCCTTCACCACGCCCGCACCGTAGCGCTCGAGCAGCGCCTCAATACGTGCTTTCGCCGTGAGGTTACCCGCCAGCTGTGCGCGAAAGTCGAGAGCGACCGCTTCGGGTTTACGCGATGCGCGCAGATACATCTCTTCGATATCGCGGCGGATCACACCGTTCTCAATGATCTTGATCGGCGGAATCAGAATACCTTCTTCGTAGGCGTTTTCGGCAGCCAGACAGAAGCTCGAAGGCGTGATGCCGCCGATGTCGTATTGGTGGAGGCAGTTGGTGACCCAGCAGAAGAGCTCATCGCCATGAAACACCGGACAGATCAGCATGACATCCTGCTGATGGGCAGCGCCCACCCAGGGGTCGTTGGCGAGAAACATGTCGCCGTCGCGAATTCCAGGGTTATCGGCGCGATTCTCGAGAATCCATTTCACCTGCGTATCGGTCACGCCCGACATGTATTGCATGTACGGTCCGAAGAACACGAACTCACCGTCCTCAGTGAGGATGGACGGGTTGAGATCGAGGGCGTACATCGCCACGGGCGATCCGGACAGGCGCTGAATGGTTGCGCCATGTTCCTCGTTCACGTTCCAGAGGCTGTGTCGAATCACCTCGAAGGTGACGGGATCGAGATTGCGGTCGTGCTTTCGGTGGAGCTTGAGCTTGGGAGAAATCTGAAGGTGCTCGGGCGGGATGTAGCCCCCCTTGATGGAGGAAAACGTGCTTTGTCTGGGCTTGTGCGCGGTCGTCGGCATGGCTTAGCCTCCGAAAAGAATTTCGAAATTGCCCAGCGCATCGACGCGCAGGCGTTGTTTGGGCTGGAGCACGATATTGGTGTCGGTCGTTTCGATCACGGCAGGCCCCTTGAGTTCCATGCCGTTCCTCAGCTGAGCACCGTCATAAATGGGGGTCCGTTTCTGTTCACCCAGGTCGCTCCAGAACACCTTGCGGTAGCCAGTCCGTGCGCTCTCGGCGCTTGCCTGACGCGATTTCGCCTGCCTCTTGAGGGTAAGGCTCTGCGTTGCGCTTTGGGCTCGTACGCGGAAGGTGACCATTTCCAGCCGCGCGTCCGCGTAGGACGAGCCCTTGCCGTAAATGGCTTCATAGCGCTCGTAGAACGTCCCGTGAAGATCGTTGAGAGCCTGTGCGCTCAGCTTCGGACGCCCGCCCTCGGTCAGAGCGGTGAGGTCAACCTCAACCTCGTTGATCTGGCCGCGATGACGCATGTCGATCGAAAAACTGAGACGAAGCCGGAATGCAGGCACGCCATCCTTCTTCATCTGCTCTCGCGCATGCTTGGCGAGATCAGCAAGAGCCCGGTTGACCCGGTCCAGCCTGAAGGGCGAGCTCTGGATATCAACCTGCTCATGAACATGAAGCAGGTCGGCTGTGGCGGCGCCGAACGCACACCACGTGGAAGCAATGCGATTGAGCGGAATCAGTACCCGCTGCACCCCGAGTTCCCGCGAGAACACACCGGCGTGGACAGGCCCTGCACCGCCAAATGCGAATACGGTGAAGTCACGCGGATCAAACCCCTTCTCAACCGTGGTCTTTCGAATGATATCCGCCATCTTGAACTCGGCGATCTTGGCGATGCCTGCGGCCGTCTCAAACATACCGAGTCCGATTTTCGTCGCAACACCGGCGATCGCCTCTTCCGACTTGGCGCGATCCAGGCGGATTCGGCCGCCCAGGAAATTATCCGGATCGATATAGCCAAGCACCACATCAGCATCGGTCACTGTCGGCGTGGTGTTGCCCTTGCCGTAGCAGGCAGGGCCGGGGTCGGCGCCGGCTGATTCCGGACCGACCCGAAGTGTCTGGGTGAGCGGGTCGACCCGCGCAAGCGAGCCGCCGCCCGACCCGATGGCCTGGATATCAACTTTGGGAATGAAGTATTCGTACTGTGCGACGTTGGCGATTGAGCTGTATGCGGGCTTGCCCCGATGAATGATGCCGACGTCAAACGATGTCCCGCCCATGTCGGTGGTGATGATGTTGTCGCACTTGATGAGCTTGCCCATGAAGAGCGAGGCTGTCACGCCCGAGACGGGACCGGAGTCAAGCGTAAGGAGCGGTGCCTGGATCGCGCGCTCTACTGAGATGGACCCGCCGCCGCAGGAGGTGATCTGCAGGGGTCTCCGATAGCCCGCCGCGCGCAGCTGGCCGTCAAGCTGCTTGAGATAGTTTGAGGTGACCGGTCCGATATAGGCGTTCAGCACCGTTGCCGTCATGCGCTCGTATTCCCCCCATTTGGGTGCGAGCTCCACCGAGATGCTTACGAACATCCCGGGCGCACGTTCCCGGATGATCTGTGCGATCCGCTGTTCATGCGCTGGGTATTTGAAGGACCAGAGGAGCCCCACAGCAATGGCCTCGACGCCCAGGGCGAGCAGTTCGTCGACGGCGCGGATCACCTCGGCCTCATTCAGGTTTACGACCACCTCACCGTGGCAGTCCACCCGCTCGGAGACGCCCCGGATATAGCGCTTGGGGACGATCGGGACTGGCTTCTGGCTCTCGGGGAAATGCACCAGCGGATTGAGGTTGCGAGAATCAATACCGCGTGATCCCCGCATGATGTGGATGATGTCTTCGTGGCCCTTGGTGGTGATCAGACCCACCTTGGAGCCACGCCGTTGGATGAGCGTGTTGGTGCCCACGGTGGTGCCGTGCGTGAGCAGGCTGATGCGGCTGCAGAAGCTTTCGAAGTCCAATTCAAGCCGCTCGGCAACCAGACCCATGGCATTGAGCATGCCCGTGGCAAAGTGAGGCGGCGTTGACGGGGATTTGGCGGCTAAAAGATCGCCGCTGCTACTGAGGACGACGCAATCGGTGAAGGTTCCACCGATGTCGACCCCGACCTGGTAGTGCTCCATCCTGACTCCCAACGGAAAGCGGTGAGTCCGCTCGCCTCACGGATCGGGGGGAGCCGTGTGCGGGATCACCGTGATCGGCAGTGTGCAGGTCTTGGGCGATGAAAGCCATGGTAACGCGGCATCAGATCCATGCCTCGCGCTTATGCCCCCGCGCGATCGGGTCAGGTCGGTCGAGAAACTGCGCGCCCAACCAACTGCCCTGCCGGGCGTGATGGCTCAGGATGTCGACCAGTCGCTCTCGCAGCCGGTGGCCTGCAAGCGGGATACCGCGCTCTCGTACGTGAACCAGCGTCCAGCAGACGGTGAGCCCATCGATCGGTGCGGCGCTCAACAGGCCCGCGCGGTGCTGTGAAAAAATCGCGCTGTATGGCAGGACGGTGAACCCTTTGCCGTGCATGACCAGGTCGCACAGCAGGCGGGAGGAGTTGGTTTCGAGTTTTGGGGTGAGCGTGCGCCCCAGCCCTGCCAGGTGCCGGTCGACGATGGTGCGCATGGCGTTGGGGCGCGACGTAAGCAGCATGGGACGGCGCCCAAGACTTTCTACCTTGACTGCACGTGAGATGTTCAGATTGCTGCCATTCGACCCCACCAGGAACAGTTGCTCTTGAAGGAGTACGCGGCTGTGGAGAAGGTCAAGTGGTTCCACATCGGAGACCAGCGCCGCATCAAGCTTGCCCGTAAGGACCATTTCGTGGAGTGTGCCGCTCAGCCCCTCGGTGATTCGCAGCCGGACTTCGGGATAGAGGTCGATGTAGTCGGCCATCAGCCGACTGGTCACGATATCGTAGAGCGATGGCGGCACGCCGAAGCTGAACTCCCCTTTGGGTTCGGTCGCGTATTTACCCACCTCACCGCTGATCTTGCGCACCTGGGCGAGTACGCCTTCAGCGCGCTCTAGAAGCTCCTGACCGGCCGGGGTGAGCGTTACCCCTTTGTCCGAACGGTAAAAGAGCAGCACCCCCAGATCGCTCTCGAGTTGCTGCATCTGTCGCGTGAGCGAAGGTTGGGTGACTCGCAGGAGATGTGCAGCGCGGGTGATGCTGCGTGATTCCGCAATCTGCTTGAAGTATTCGAGTTGACGAAGATTCACAGCGTAACCCTTGGGCAGGAGGGTGGGGGTATGCGGACCACTCAGCAGCCGTCCAGATACGCCCAGGGCCTGCGTGCTCGGTCGTGGCTGCGAAACGTATCGATCTCGGCTCTGGCTGACAAGGTCATATCGATTTCATCCAGACCGTTGAGGAGCATGGTGCGCAGCGCAGGCGGCGTTTGAAATCGGAAGTGGTGACCCGATGCGCTGCGAACTTCCCCCGCCTCGAGGTCGACCGTGACCTGCGCCTGCCCATCACTGTGTGCCACTTCGTCGGCGATCTGCCGCACCGCTTCGATCGGCAGTTCGACGGGCAGGATGCCGTTACGGAAGCAGTTGTTGAAGACGATGCCGCCGAAGCTCGGCGCGATCAGAGCGCGAAAGCCGAATTCGCGCAGTGCTTTGGGCGCGCGCTCGCGTGACGATCCACAACCGAAGTTGCGATCGGCGAGGAGAATCAGGGCCTGGTCATAGGGTGCGCGGTTCAGGATGAACGCAGGATCGGGTGTGCGGTCATCACCCAGGAACCGCTGATTGGCAAACAACATCTTGCCGTAGCCGGTGGCATCAGGCCCACCCATGTGGCGGGCCGGGATAATCTGGTCGGTATCGATGTTGATGACCAGCATCGCAGCTGCAATCCCCGTGATACTTCGAAACGATTCCATGGTGTGGTCTCCGGTGGTCAGCGGTGACTGGCAAGGAGCGGCCTCGGATCGGCGATTGCGCCGCTTACCGCCGAGGCGGCCACCGTGGCTGGGCTTGCAAGATGCGTTCGGGTGCGTGGCCCCTGACGTCCTTCGAAGTTGCGATTGGTGGTGCTCACCACGCGTTGATCGGCGAAGCGATTATCGCCAAGATGCCCGCAGTAGCCGCAGCCCGCCTCATGCCACTCAAACCCGGCCTCGCGAAATACGCGGTCGATACCTTCAGCCTCGGCGGCCTGCCGAACGGGGGTGGAGCCGGGTACGCAGACGGCTTGTACGCCGGGCTTGACGCGACGGCCGCGCAGGATGCGAGCGGCCTCGCGCAGATCTGATAGCCGCGCGTTGGTGCAAGAGCCGATATAGACCGCATCGATGGGCGTGCCGATGAGCGGCGCACCGGGCGAAAGCTGCATGTAGGCAAGCGCACGGGCGGCGAGATCGCGCGCCTCGGCGTCGGCGGCCTCGGCTGGGTCAGGCACTGCTGCGGTGATATCGATTGAGTGCTGCGGGCTGGTGCCCCAACTCAGTTGCGGCGCGATCGATGCGCAGTCGATCGACACCTCACGACCGAAGCGGGCCCCGTCGTCGGTCCGCAGGCGCCGCCAATAGGCGACGGCTTCATCCCAGGCCCGTCCTTTGGGTGACCACGCGCGACCAGCCAGGTATTCGAAGGTGACATCATCTGGGGCGACAAAACCGTATTTCGCCTGGAACTCAATCGACATGTTGCAAAGCGTGAGCCGTGCTTCAACCGGAAGCGACGCCACGGCATCGCCTGCGAATTCGACGGCGAAGCCGATTCCTGCGGCAGCGCCGAGCCGGGCGATCAGCGCGAGGATCATATCCTTCGCGTACACGCCTTCACCGAGTTTTCCGTTGAATAAAACCCGCATCGTCGCGGGGCGGGTCTGGGTCAGTGTCTGGGTGGCAAGCACATGCTCGGCCTCGCTCACGCCGATCCCCCAGGCGACCGCGCCAATGCCTCCCACCGTACAGGTATGGCTGTCGCAGCACACCAATGTGCTGCCGGGTAGTGCGATCCCCAGTTCGGGGGCGGCTACATGGGCGATCCCCTGTCGCGGGTCGTCATAGTCGATGAAATTGAGCTGCCAGCGCTGTGCTTCGGCGCGCGTGGTGCTGATCATGGAAAAGCCACTCGGGGACGGTGAGTCGGTCGGTCCGCGACCCGGCTGGGTGGCGATCAGGTGCTCGATGATCGTAAAGACCTGGGCCCGGCTGTCGGGCTTCCTGCCGGCGCGCGCCATGGCATGCAGCACCTGGCTGCCGCCCAGCTCGTGAAGAATCAGGCGATCGATCTGCAGCAGGTCGGTGGACCCCTCAAGTGTCCGGATCGTATGATCTGCCCACACTTTGTCGAAATAGGTCAGTCCGGACATGGCCGCGCCCCGTTGCGTCAAATGAGGCGAGCAGTCTATCGCGGCGAGCGCGGATCGGCTCCGGTCCGCGGGCGTGTTGAATAACACAACGGAAACACCCAAGCCGGAGGGGGACCCGGTAGCATAAAAAATCTTTAAAAGAGGCCGCATATGAGTCGACTGTCTCAAGCGTTGTTCGTCTCGCTCGCCATCGCAGCATCCGCCGCGGTTGCGCAGGACTACCCTTCCAAGCCGCTTCGCGCCATCGTGCCGGTCCCGCCTGGCGGGGTGGTCGATACCGTCGCCCGGCAGGTTGCCTCAAAAATGAGCGAGAGCATGGGCCAGCAGGTGGTGGTTGATAACCGTGCTGGTGCCAGTGGATCGATCGGCACTGCGCTGGCAGCCAAGTTCCCGCGCGATGGTTACACCATTCTTTTTGCCTTCGATACGCACGCGGTCAACCCCCACATCTACAAGAACCTTTCGTTCGACACCCTGAAAGACTTCGAACCAGTGTCGCTAGTGGTGAAGATTCCGCTTGCGATCGCTGCGGCGGCGAACGTGCCCGTGTCTAATCTCAGGGAATTGGTCGCGCTTGCCAAGGCGAACCCCGGCAAGTATTCCTACGCGTCGGTGGGCGCAGGAAGCTCAGGGCATCTGGCCGCCGAGCAACTCAAGCTTCTGAGCGGCATCGAGCTGGTGCATGTGCCCTACAAGGGCGGCGGCCCCGCGGTGACGGATCTGTTGGGCGGGCAAATTCCATTTGCCTTTCTGGCGGCGGGTGTGGTGACGCAACATATTCGCAGTGGCAAGTTAAAGGGGCTCACGCTCACCAGCGCGCAACGATCAGCTGCCTTGCCCAATGTGCCCACGACCGCCGAGGAAGGGTTTCCGTAGTTCGACTCGGGCGCCTGGGTGGGGGTCGTGGTGCCTGCGGGAACACCCGCTACCGTGATTGCCCGGCTCAATACCGAAGTCGTCAAAGCAGCGCGCGATCCAGCGGTGAATAGCAAACTCTCGGATCAGACCATGGTCGTTACGGCGAGCACGCCCGCCCAGCTTGATGAGTTCATTCGCGCCGAGCACGAAAAGTGGGGTCGGCTGATTCGCGAGGCTAAACTCAATCTCGGTGATCAGCATGGAAGTCGGTTTCTTTTACTGGCCGTTCAGCGTCGAGCTCACCCTGAACATGGCAGCGGCTGCCGAGCGCTATGGCTACGACATGATCGGTGTGGCTGACACCCCCGGTAATGCGATGGATCCCTGGGTCACGGCTGCGCTGGTGGCCGAGCACACGCGTCGGCCCAAGGTGTCAATCTGTGTCACCAACCTTGCAACCCGCCATGCGGCGGTCTCTGCGGCGGCCATCGCCTTGGTCGACCTGATCGCAGGAGGACGCGCCATTCTCGGTATTGGCGCGGGTAACTCCGGTACCCGCAATCTGGGGGTCAAGGGCACGCCAGTCGCTGAAACGAGCGAGGGCATCGCCTACATCAAGACGCTGCTGGCGGGTGAGAAGGCTGAATACCGGGGCGGTACGGCACAGCTTCCGTGGGTGAAGCGTCCCACGCCCGTGTTCCAGGCCGCGTCGCTTCCCCGTTCGCTGGTGGTGGCCGGGCGCTGCGCGGATGGCGTCTTTGTCAATTACGGGCTCGACCGGGGCAGTCTGTCGGCGTCCGCCGCGCATATCGCGCGTGGTGCAGCGGAGGCGGGGCGTCAGGCGGCAAGCGTCGAGATCTGGCAGATCGGTTGTCTGGACTGCCACGAGGATCGGAACGTGGCGCGCCGGAAAATCGGCGCGATCCTCGCGTTTGTGAGTGGCTATGTCATCGGCACGGAAGACCTTGAGGCGCGAGGCGTGCCGCCAGACAAGATCGAGCCGCTGCGCGAGCTCCGTCGGCGCTACAGCACCCGGCCCGGCGAGGCGGATGCGCGGACGGTCGATGAACTGGGGCTGTTCGACTACCTCGCGGGACGGCTATCGATCTGGGGTACCCCAGACGATTGCCTGCGCCAGGCGCTGGCGGCCAAGGCAGCGGGGGCGACGCGCCTGATGTTCACCGTGAGTCTGGCGAGTGATCCGGTGCGCACGGTGGAGCTGTTCGGCGAGCATGTGCTGCCCGCCTTGCGGGCGGGGTAGCGCGATGGTTTCGTGGGCGGGTAAGCGGGCAGGTTAGCCCGCGACCGGCGTCTTAAAGCGTGATGCCCGTGCGCCGGATGACCGGGCCCCATCGCGTCGCCTCATCAGCCATTAAACGGGCGAGCACCTGTGGGCTGCCGCCTGTGGGCGTCATCCCCTGACCGATCAGGCGCTCTGCGATGGTCCGATCCCGGAGAGCGTCGTTGAACTCTTGATTCAAGCGTTCAACCACCGATGCGGGGGTGCTGGCCGGTCCCACGATCGCGTTCCATGCAATGGCCTCGAAATCTTTCAGCTCAGGCAGCCCCGATTCGGCGACCGTGGGCAGATCGGGTAAAGGCTGGTACCGCGTGCGGCTGGTCACGGCGAGCAGGCGCACACGGCCGGCCTGCACATGGGGCAGGAGCGCGGGTGCAACCGTCATGATCATTTGCGTTTCACCCGTAGCCACCGACAAGGCCGAGGGCGGCGAGCCGTTATAGGGAATGTGCAGCGCGAAGGTGCCAGTGGCGACTTTGAGTAACTCCATCGACAGGTGTGAGGAGCTGCCGTTGCCGATCGATGCAAACGAGGCCTTGCCAACGTTGGCTCGCAGCCACTGCACCAGTTCCGCGACTGACTGCACCGGCAGCTTGGCGTTGACCGCCAGCACATTGGGCTGGCTGGTTGTCATGACGATGGGCGCGAAGTCGTCTGGCAGGCGATAAGGCATCTTCTGATAGAGAAACGGTGCGAATGCCAAGGGGCCGTTGAAACTGATGCCAAACGTATGGCCGTCAGAGGCCTTGGCAATGGCGTCGGTCCCGATCAGTCCGGCCGCACCGGGCTTGTTGTCGACCACGATGGGCTGGCCCAGTCGAGCGGACAGGCGATCGCTGGTGGCCCGAATGATGAGGTCAAGCGAACTGCCCGGGCCAGTGGGAACGACCATGCGAACCGGCCGCGAGGGCCAGGTGCTCTGCGCCTGAGCGAGGCGCGAGCCGAGCGACAGTGACGCTATACCTAAGGCAAGTAGGGATCGACGCTGCACAGCGATATCTCCTTAATTTAAACGCATAAGACGCTATCACAACAGAACGTCCGAGGGTGTGCAGCGGCAAACGCGCGCGCGGCCGCGAAACAGGCGCTATCGTTTCCCGGGGGCGAAGGCTAGACTGAACCGATGCGGCCCCCTTAGTCTGGGTGGCCCTGCTTGCGAGTATTGAAAGGAGCACTCCCCATGGCCTTCTCTCTGACCCGTTTGCCCCGTCTGTTTGGCCCGCTCGGCGTGGTGCTGGCGAGCATGTTGTTGACCGCGGCCCCGCACGCGCAGGAAGCATTTCCATCCAGACCGGTTCGCATGGTCGTACCGTATCCACCTGGCGGGATCGGCGACTTTGTTGCCCGACTGATCGCACCCAAGTGGAGCGAGGCGCTCAAGCAGCAGATCGTGGTTGAAAACCGTCCGGGTGCGGGCAGCAACATCGGCACTGATCATGTCGCCAAGGCCGCGCCCGACGGCTATACCGTGCTGCTGTTCGATAGCGCGCTGGTGGTCAATGCCTCGCTCTACACGCGCTTGAGTTATGACGCGCGCCGCGACCTCGCCCCGATCATGATCGTGGGTCGCACGCCGCTGGTCCTGGCGGTGCATCCCGCGCTGCCAGCGGTCAATGTGACCGAATTGATTACGCTCGCCCGAGCGCGCCCCGGTGGGCTGACCTATGCCTCGGCAGGCAGCGGCACGCTGGTGCATCTGGCCGCTGAAATGCTGAAGACCGCTACGGGCATTGATATCGTGCACGTACCCTACAAGGGCGCGGGGCAGGCGATTCTGGATGTGATCGGTGGGCAGGTGCCGATGATGTTTGCGGTTCCTGGCACGGCGCGGGCGCATATCGCTTCGGGCAAACTCCGGCCGCTTGCGCTGACCGGTGAAAAGCGATTCTCCGGTTTACCTGCCGTTCCCACATTCGCAGAGGTGGGGGTTCGCGACATGGACGCGAGCCTGATCGTGGGCTTGATGGTACCCGTACAAACGCCGGCTGCGGTGCTGGCCACGCTTTACGACACGCTTGCGAGCGTGACAGCGCAGCCTGAGATCACCGGCAAGCTAGGGGAATCGGGGATGGATATGGTGAGGTCTGGCCCGCAGCCTTCTCGAGCCATCTTGACCCACGAATTCGCGCTTTGGGAACGCGTGGTGCGAAGCTCTGGTGCAAAGGTGGAGTGACGCGAGTCCTTCAACAGTCAGAGCGAGCGGGAGCGACCTGGGGCCTTTCACGGTCAGAGCGTCTCCCGTCAGCTCACGGTTCGTCGCGATCGGAGAACAACACCCCGCCCTTGGCCTTCGACGTCTTGGGCGTTTCCATGATCTGAATCATCACGGTTGAGGGATCCACCTGGAAATTGCGGACCACCGAGTCAGTGATCTCGCGGATCAGCGCGCACTTCTGATCCGTCGATCGGCCTTCAATGGCGTAGATATAAATCTCGGGCATGGGTTGGCGTCCGGGTGGTGAAGGAGTCCAATCGGGCGACAGGTTGGCGGGTCCGCAGACCGGGCAGGCGCCTTATCGCCATTCGAGGGGCGTGATGCTGCTGAAGTTGTCCGTCCAAAGCCCTACGCCGGGGATGTCAGTCTGAGCCGTTCCGATGACGCGCCCTTGCGCGTCACGAATCGGACGGTCGACCGAGGGGTGCGTACGTAGAAACTCGGCGTCGCGGGTGAGGATCATGTAGTGATTCTCGCGGATGAACCGCTTTGGATCGCTTTCCTGGAACCGACTGCGCGCCTCAAGACCCAGTGTCTCCGCCTGCCGCTTCACCACCGGATACAGGTTGAGGTAGGCGTTGGTGATATTCACCACCAGAAAGCCATCCGGCTTCAGGTGGGCAGCATAGGCGGTGAATGCCTCGCGGGTGAGGAGGTGCACCGGCACGGAGCCGCCGCTGAAGGCGGCCAGCAGAATCATGTCGTAGCGCTGGTTTTCGGGAAGCTGCGCGAAGGTGAGCCGCGCATCTCCAATCAGCACCTGGAGCTTTTGCGCCTTCGAATCGCCCAGGAACGTGAACCAGTTGCGCGCAATCCGTTCGGCCTCCGGATTGATTTCGAAAAAGTCGTAGCGATCGGTGGGGCGCGCGTAGAGCGCGACCGTACCCGCGCCCAGCCCGGTAATGGCGACATCGACCTTGTCTTGTCTCGCGTTGAGATATTGCAAGGCGCGGCCGATACCGCTGTCGGGGTTGTAATAGCTCACTGGCTTTTGCATGAGCTCGGGCGAGAGTGGCTGGATACCATGCGTGACCTGCCCGCTGTAGAACACGCGGTGGTCGCGTGCGGGCTCGGCTGGAAAGCGGCGCTCGACCACCGCGACTACCCCATAAAAATTCCGTGCTTGATCAAGCGTGGCTTCGACCGCGCCCGGTACGCTGGTGGCGCGGCCGCGGATCGGGCTGTCCCACCAGAAGGCAAGGCTCGTGCAGACCGCTACCGCAATCCATCGTGCGGGGTGCATACGCAATGAACTATTCGCCGGAGCGTCTGAAGCCACCTGGCGGCGCGCCCGCCATTGCCGATCGATGACGAGCACCGACAGCGCCGCGGCCGCAGCAAGTCCGATAGGCCACTCGTGGAAATCATTGAAAGCATGGGTGGCCACCAGCGCCACGAACAAACCGCCGCACGCGCCACCAAACGACATCCAGAGGTAGTACCCGGTCAATCGCGAGGGGTCAGCGGGGCGGCGGCGATACAGCTCACCATGGCAGAGCAGGCACACCAGAAACAGCATGAGAGAGAAGAGATAGCGCAGCTCGGTCGCGCCGTACCCCCAGTGCAAACCGAACCATTCGGGGATGGCATGCCGGCCTGCTACAAAGAGCACGGCAACCAGCGTGAACGTAGCCACCAGACCGGGCCGGTACCAGCGTGAGTGGTCAAAGCTCACGATGAAGGAGAGCAGGTAGATGGACAGCGTCAAAATCCAGAGTCGGGGCTCAGGCGCGATGTTGTGGCTCGCCTGATCGGTGGTGGCGATGAACAGCATCGAGGCCAGTGCAGGCAGCAGCACCCAGGCAGCGATGTCCCGCCACTGGCTGACGCGACTGACTGGTGCGGGGGGCGTCGCTACCGCCGCCGCATGCGAGGGCGAGGTAACCGGTGGTTGGGCTTCTGCCGCGCGCGCCTGGGTCCAGGCCACGATCGCGCAGGCCACTGCGAAGACCCAGAATCCCCAGGTCCAGCCGCGACCCATCACGGGCAGTTCGAACCAGGGCTCGAACAGGTAAGGAAATGACAGGAGCGCGATCAGTGAGCCCAGATTCGACAGCGCAAACAGTCGATAAACCGAGTCCGCTACCCCGGCCCGGGCAAACCAGTGTTGAAGGAGAGGGCCCGTGCTTGCGAGGCAGAAGTAGGGGAGCCCCACGCACAGGGTGAGAATCCAGAGAATCTGCGGGACCGGTGACTGTTCGCCCTGCAGTCGCAACGCAGGATCCGGGATGACCGCTTGAGCGAGCCACGCAGCGCTGGCAAGCAGCACGATATGAATGATGGCCTGCTGTCGAACCGACCTGAGCGAGGCGAGTCCGTGCGCATACAGGTAGCCGCCAAAGAGCGCGCATTGAAAAAACAGCATAGCGGCTGTCCAGACCGCCGGCCCCCCGCCAAACCACGGCAGGATGGCCTTGCTCACCATGGGTTGAACCTGAAACAGCAGAAATGCGCTCACGAAGATGGTGAGCGCGAAGAGTGCGATACGCAGCATGTTCGAAGCCTTGATGAAGCGGTGCCGACTATTCCGCCTTGATGCCGGCGCGACGAACCAGGTCCTGGTATTTCCGAACCTCGGCTACCTTGAAGGCGGCGAACTGATCGGGACTAATTGAGGAGGCGGTGCGCGAGGTGTCGGCAAACAGTTTCGTCATGGCTGGCGTTGCAAGCGCTTTCTGGACGGCTCCATGAACCTGATCAATCACCGCGCGCGGGGTCCCTGTCGGCGCGTCCAGTCCAGTCCAGACGGTGAACTGAAAGCCGGGCAGGGTTTCGGCAAGGGTCGGCAGGTCCGGGAAGGCCGGCAGCCGCGAGGCGGAGGTCACGGCCAGTGCGCGAACCTTACCGGCCCGAATCTGACCGACCGCAGAGGTATCGGCGAACAGATGGTCAACATGTCCGCCAAGAAGTGCAGTCAGTGCGGGGGAGGTGCCCGCGAACGGCACATGGGTGGCCTGGGTACTGGTCATCTGATTTAAAAACTCGCCCGCCAAATGTGGCAGACCCGCAATACCCGAAGACGAGTAGTTCATTTGTGCGCTCGACTCTTTCAGGCGTGCGATCAGATCGGCGAGCGTTTGAATGCCTCGGTCCAGGCGCACGACCAGAAACAGCGGGCTCTCGGATACCACCGCGGTGGACTGCAGGTCGGCTACGATGTCATAGGGCAGGTTTCTGAAGAGCGCGGGCGCGATGGCGTGCTGGCTGGTGGACAGCAGGAGGGTGTAACCGTCGGCGGGCGCTCGTGCCACGAAGCCGGCTGCGATCGTGGTGCCCGCACCGGGCTTACTCTCGACGAGCACCGGCTGGCGCCAGATCTCAAAGAGTTCACGTGCGAGCGCGCGGGCGACCACGTCGGCCCCGCCACCCGGCGGGTACGGGTTGATGAGGGTGACGGCGCGGCTGGGGAAGGTTTGCGCGTGCGCGGCGGCTGCGAGGGCGAGTGGCGCAAGCAGGGCAAACAGGGCGTGGATGGCAGCTTGTAATTTCATGGCCAGCAGATAGTAGCCAAATCGACGCAGGTTTCAACTGTTTCCCGCGATCGTCAAAAACGGCACCGGATGCTGCAATGCACGAAGACTGCGGACGCTTGAATTCCTACACTTCCCTACTTCATTCACCTAAGCTTGATGGCGGCCCTGATAAGCCGGGAGAAGCACTATGACGTTCGATCTGGCGATTCGTGGTGGTCTGGTCGTTGACGGGACAGGGGTGCCCGCGCGGCATATGGATATCGGTATCAAGGCGGGCCGAATCGTCAGCATCGGAAAGCTGCAGGAAGGAGCTTTGCGCGTAATCGACGCCTCCGGGTTGGTGGTCGCACCGGGCTTCATCGATCCTCACACGCACTACGACGCCCAGGTCTGCTGGGATACGTCGCTCAGCCCCTCGCCGTGGCACGGCGTGACCACGGTCCTGATGGGCAACTGCGGTGTCGGCATCGCGCCCACGCGAGCCGATGGACGAATTCCTGCAATGCAGGACCTGGTGAATGTTGAGGGAATGCCCTACGACGTGATGAGCGCAGGGATTACCTGGGATTGGGAAAATTTTCCCGAGTTCATGCGCGCCACAGCAATGCGACGTCCGGCCGCTAACGTTGCATTTCTCGCGCCACTGACCCCGTTTCGCTATTACGTCATGGGGGAGGCTGCCATTGAGCGGGCTGCCACCGACGAAGAGCGGGGCCGGATCAGACAACTGCTCGGTGACGCGATCTCTGCAGGCGCCTTCGGATTTTCGACCACGCAGTTGCCCAATCACATGGGGCATCGCGGGCGACCTATCGCCTGTCGCCAGGCTGATCGTGCCGAGCTTCGCGAGTACGCGCAGGTGCTTCGCGATGCCGGTCGCGGGTTCATTGAAATCGCCCTCACCGAGCAGATGTCCGTGCTCTCCGATAGCAACCTTGAGACGCTTGAATTTCTGCTCCGTGAAAGTAGCCGCCCCGTCACCTGGCTCGCCTTGCTTTACCGTGATGACATTCCTCAGGCGTGTTCAGCAAGCCTGGCCAAAGCAGCACACCTCACCTCACTGGGGTCGGTGCCACAGATCTGTGCCCGACCGCTGACTCGCGACATGGATCTGCGGACGCCGCATTCATTTTTGAGTTTCAAGTCGTGGCACCGGGCGCTCAACCTGTCCGTCGAGGAGCAAAAGCGTGTCTATGCCGATCCCGCCTTTCGAAACCAGTTCCGACAGGAATTGAAAGGTCCGGCGCAATTCACTGGCAATTGGGAACTGATGGCGGTTGCTGAGGCGAAGTCACCACACCTTGAACAGTTCACCGGGCAAACCATTGCCGCGATTGCACGGCAACAGGGTAAGGATGGGGTAGATGCGTTGCTCGATCTCGCGATCGAGGACAATCTTCAGACCGAGTTTGCGCTTGCGTTTCTCAATACCAATCAGGAGGGTGTGGCCAGCCTGCTCCGAACCCCCGGAACCGTACTCGGTCTATCCGATGGCGGTGCACATCTCGGGGTGTTGTGCGATGCGGGGTATCCCACGTATCTGCTGGGACACTGGGTGCGCGAGCGCGCTGCGCTCTCAATCGAGCATGCGGTAATGCGCCTCACCTCGGAGCCAGCGCGGCTGATGGGGCTCCGTGACCGGGGGCAGATTGCTGAAGGAATGGCGGCCGACTTGGCGATCTTCGACCCCGATACCGTGGGCTCCGACGAGCGCGCTCAAAAGCGGTTTGATCTGCCCGGCGGTGCCAAACGCTTCGTGATGCCTTCGCGGGGCATGCATTACACGATCGTGGGCGGCGAACCAGTATTTGAAAACGGGGGGGACACAGGAGCCCGCCCCGGGGTGCACCTGCGAAGCTAGACGCGGGTAGGACTTCAGCGACTGCGATTGGCGAGCGTGCAGCGACAGCTCCCCGCTTGATGGAGTTCGATCATGTTCCCGCGGGGATCATTGACAAACAACTGCTCGAGCTCGGGGTTGGCTGCACGGGTGGTCCAGTAGGGAATCCCCAGACGCTCGAGCTCGGCCTTGGTTTCGGGGACGCTTTCGACGCCGAGAGCCACATGCGGCGCGGCGGGGTCCTGGTCGGGGCTGCGCGCGATCGGAGAAGGAACGCTGCCGCCGATCAGATGCAATTGTCCTACGTCGCCTACGTTGATCCAGAAACCTGGGATGCCTGGAATGGTTGGGCGGCCTTTGTCAGCTTCCATGCCCAGCACATTCGTGTAGAAATCGAGTACCGCCTGTTCGGGGACGCCGTCGATTCGAATGGCGTGATGATGAATTTCAAGCACCTTGATAGCCATGGGAAGGTCTCCTTCTGGGTGGATAACGCGATCACGCGAGAATTGGCGCCGGACTAACGTATTGGCTTGCACCAGCGCCAGCTGACTTAAAGCAATGGATTGGCAACCTCTCCGCCAAGCGCGCTCAACCCCCAATTGGTGAACTGGAGGTCGCTGCCCAGGAGAAAATGGCTTGAACCGGAGTGAGCATCACGGAAAATTCTTTGAATGGGATAAGCATCGTAAATACCGTTCGCACCCGCCAACGCATGAAGCATATCGACCGCTTCGGTGCAAAGATTTACGGCATAGGCGACATCGCGCTTACACCGCAGCTTGGTCTCCAGGTCGGGTACTTGATGGCGATTGGCGAGCTCCTGTGTCTCCATGAATTCGCCGCGAATAATCCGCCGTGCGGCATCGATGCGGGCGGCGGCTGCAGCAACCTTGATCTGGATCGGCTGAACGTCACGCAGTTTCGCACCGGTATAGCTCCCGCTTCGCTCCTTGATGAATGCGATGCTTTGCTCGAGTGCGGCCTGGGCATTGCCAACCAGCACAGACCCCACGATATGACCAGCCATCATCGGCAGTGCCACTCGGTACACTGCGGCGGGATTGGCGCGTGCGCCAGGGTGATCGCCGCCGCGGGTGTTGTACATGCATGACGCACGGTAAGTGGGAATGAACACGTCTTTGGCGATAACGGTCATGCTCCCGGTTGAACGCATACCGAGGACACGCCAGTCATCAACCACCTCATACTCAGACTTGTGAAGCAAGCACAGACGGTGGTCGATCACGTTGTTGTTATCGTCCCGGATGGTAGCCGCGAGCATGTTCCAGTCCGAGACATTTACTCCGCTTGAAAAATTCCAACGGCCGCTGATGACAAACCCTCCGTCCGCCACGCGGCCCTGACCTTGAGCAGCCGCGACCCCCGACGCTATGCACGCGTCAGGGTCCTGTCCCCAGATCCATTCCTGGCCGCCCTCTTCGTACAGGGCGAGCATCCAGTGATGAATCAGCAGGTTGACGGCTGTCCATGCGGTCGATGCACAGCCACGGGCGAGTTCGTGACCGATATCGAAAGTGGCAACGATATCGAGCTCCATTCCGCCCCATCGCTTGGGCTGCAGGGCCCGGAGCAGGCCGGTACGGTGAAGCTCGTCCATGGTTTCCGGTGGGACGATCCGTCCGCGCTCAGCCTCTCCAGCGCGCTCGCGAAGCACTGGAATCATTGCGGTAGCGCGGCCGATTGCCTCATCGTAGGCCACATCAGCGAAAGACCGGCAATCACGCATCCGTTATCTCCTTCAGCATTCAGGGTGAGCGTAGTGGACGAACTTTTGGTGACCATCAGGGAGATGGCGTTTTTGAAATGATCAAGAGTCAGACAACCAGGCTGAGGGGATTCTCGAGCAGGGCTTTGAGCGTTGCAAGGAAGCGGGCGGCCTGTGCGCCGTCGATCGCCCGGTGATCTGAGGTGAGGGTCAGCCGCATGACCCCTCGTTCGCGGGGTACGCCGGCGTCAAGCCAGACTTCCCGGCTGATTCCGCCCACCGCAAGGATGGCCGCCTGGGGAGGGTTGAGGATGGCGGTAAATGACTCAACTCCCAGCATACCCAGGTTCGACACTGTGAAGGTACCACCCTGGTATTCATTCATCAACAATTGCCCGCGTTGGGCCTTTTCGGCGAGTGACCTAATTTCTGTGGCGGCGGCGATCAGCCCTTTCTGGTCGGCATTGCGCAGAACAGGGGTGATCAGACCATCATCAATTGCGACCGCGATAGAAATATCGATGTCCTCAAAGATACGAATGGCATCGCCCGCGAAGCTCGCGTTGATCTCGCGATGTTGCTGGAGCGCGAGCGCGCACGCGCGAACCACAACATCATTGACACTGACCTGAACAGAACGCGCGCGAGCAAGCTGCGAACGGAATTCGGTGAGCGGGTCAGTCAGGACCTTGGCGGTTGTGAAGAATACGGGTACGCCCTGCGCGGACTCCGTCATCCGGCGTGCAATCGACCGACGAATTGCGGAAAGGGGGAGGTCACGGGACTGCTCAGATCGTTTTAACATGGGAGGCCGCATGCTGGCGCTCGATGCCCCAGCGACCGCCTGCGCGACAAATGCCGTGATGTCTCTCTCGATGACTCGCCCGCCCGGACCGCTGCCTTGAACCTGGTTGATGGGTACGCCAGATTCGCGCGCCAGTCGCCTTGCACGCGGCGAGGCGTGTGACTGACCGGTCGGGGCTGATTCTGCAGCAAGTTCGGCCGGTTCGCTCGCTGCCGCAGCGACTGTCTGCCGCGGTATTGTCACAGGGCTGGTAAAGATGGCCGCAGCCGGCTCTGGCGGTGCGACAGTGACGGGTGGCAGTGCGCTCACCCGGGCCGCAGCGCCGCCGGCGGGCCGATCGTCCAGTACCGCGAGCTCCTGATCGAGCCGGATCGTGCTGCCTTCCTCAACCTTGATTTCGATCAGATACCCTTCATCCGTACTTTCAATGTCGGTAAGCGTCTTATCGGTTTCAACGCTTAACAGCGGCTCACCGCGCTGCACGAAAGCCCCGACAGGAACGAGCCACTTCACCAGTGTTGCTTCCTCGATCGACGGCCCCAGGCTAGGCAGGATCACGGGTGTGGGCATGGATGGTCCTATGACAGGTGAGACGCAGGCGTGGCACTGGGGCCTCGGGGCGGTGCCTATCCGCCGAGATAGGCCTTGACGAGTTTCTCGTCGGCCAGGAAGCCAGCCCATTCGCCCGGACCGACGGTATGAACGATTCGGCCGACAGACATCACGTAACCCCGATCGGCGATTTCGGATACCAGGGCAACGTTCTGCTCGACCAGCAGAAGGCTGATTCCGCGTTCACGTAAACCGCCTAAAACCCGGAGGATGTCCTTCACGATCTTTGGCGCAAGACCCGTTGACGGTTCGTCCATGATCAGCAGATCGGGTTGCATCAGGAGTGCCCGGGCAATGGCAACCATCTGCTGCTCGCCGCCGCTCAACAGTTCAACCGGACTGGCGTGGCGCTCCGCGATGACGGGAAACAATTTGGCCGTGTCTTCAAAGGTGATCCGGGAGGACGAGGCGGATCGAGCATTCACTTCGGCGAGTCGCAGGTTCTCCCGCACTGTCAATTCGCCCCAGAGGCGCCGGTTCTCAAGTACGACTGCTATGCCGTGCCGCATTCGCTTGTGGGTAGGAAGTTGGGTGAGGTCGACACCGTTCTTGACGATCTTTCCGGCGCTTGGGGCGATCAGGCCGCAGATTGTTCGCACCAGAGTGGTTTTCCCGGCGCCGTTGGCGCCGACGATCGCTACGACCTCGCCGTCACCGACTCGGATCCCGACTTCGCGCAGGATCGTCATCTTGCCGTAGCCGCTTGCCAGTTGATGTGTCTCAAGCATGGCCGCCCCGTGGTGAGTACGTATTACGCGCCAAGGTACACCTCGCGCACCTTCGGATTTCGCTGGATGTCGTCCATTGCACCGGTGGCAATAATCTCGCCGAAATAAAGCACATGCACTATGCTCGCCACATTCATGAGTTGCATGTCATGCGAGACGAGCAAGAGCGTCATGCCTTCGTTATTCAATTTCTTGAGCCACTCGCCGAGTTGCGAAACCTCTTCGGCGGCCAGACCCGACGAGGGCTCGTCAAGCAGAAGAAGCCGGGGCTTGCCGGCATAGGTTCGAGCGAGTTCAAGCATTCGTCGCTGCCCGCTTGTGAGCAGTCCGGCAGCAGTATCATGAAGACGCTCAAGACCGAATCGTTTGCAAAGTTCGTGCGCCTGTTCGCGCATCGAGGCGGCGTCTCGCCGCGCGCCTGGCAGGCGAAGCATGTCTGAGACCACCCCAGACCGGGTGAGCTTGTAAGCACCTGCCATCAGGTTTTCGATCACGCTCATGTGCTCAAACACCTTGGGTGTCTGAAAGGTTCGGACCAGACCGGCCCGGCTTCGTGCCTCAACGCTCATGGCGCCAAGATCGGTCCCGTCAAGCGAGACCCGCCCTGTCCGGGGTACCAAAAATCCATTGATGATGTTGAAGAGCGTGCTTTTCCCGGATCCATTGGGACCAATCAGCCCTACGATTTTCCCAGCTGGGACCTCAAAGCTGACATTGGTCAGAACATTCAAGCCGCCGAAGCTGTGGCCGACTTCACGTACGTCAAGCGAGGTCATTGCCGGCCCTCTGCTGCGCTCGAAGAAAGACCCGTGCGCTGGTCGTGCCACCAGCGTTCGATACTACCGACGATTCCGTGAGGCGCTGCAATCACGACAATCACCAGTGCAAGGCCGAAGACAATGCCGTGAAAGTCTCCGATCTTGGATAGCACTTCGGGAACAAATGTGATGAAAAGTGCGCCGACAATGATCCCTGCGATGGAACCCGCACCGCCGATGACAGGAATCAGCAGAAACAGGATCGCCTTGTCGATCGAAAAACTTGCCACGCTGACGTAGCCCGTGTAGTGGGCGAAAAGGCTGCCGGACAGACTGCCCAGCATCGCGCAAAGCACGAACATCTGTACACGCAGACTGTGAATGTCAATAGCGAGCACGCGGGCTGCATCAATGGCGTCACGCATGCTTCGCATGGCCAGACCAGTACGCCCGCTCACCAGGTTGTGCACGAGTACCATGGCAAGCGCCGCGACGACCCAGGCCGCGTAGTAGAACGACTGCGGTGTATCGAGCGCCACACCGAGTACGCCAAGTTTGGGGAGTCCGCCCAGACCGATGGTTCCGCCTGTGAGCCAATCCCATTCGAAAAACAGCGCGCTCGCAATCATGGCGAGAGCCAGCGTGGCGACCGCGAGGAAATAGCCCCGAAGCCTGAGAACAGGCCAGCCTATCGCGAGAGCGATGAGAGCGCTGGTGATGAGTCCTGCCGCTACGCCAACGACCATGGGTAACTTTAAAGTCACCGTGACAATCGCCGACGCGTAGGCGCCGATTGCATAAAACGCTGACTGGGCGAGCGTCACGATACCGCAGTGTCCCAGAAGCAGCCCCACGCCAAGGCCGGCGATCGAATAAATAGCGGCAAATACCAGCAGATCGGTGAAATGCCTTGGCAGGATCAGCGGCAGCACTGCCCAGATCAGGATTGCACTCGCAGCAAACAGCACGCGCCGCATGGTCTTAACCGCCCGCCCGACCGACGCGACCGAGGATGCCATGTGGCACAAGAATCATGATGACGATCAGTACGGTGAGAGCGACCACATCCTTGTATGCCGAGGCGATAAAAACAATCGCAAGCGATTCAAGCAGGCCCAGCATGAGCCCGCCTACGATCGCACCCATCGGGTTGGTGAGCCCCCCAATCATGGCGGCACAGAAGCCCTTGAGGGTGAACACCAGCCCCATATAAAAACTGATGGGTACGAGAGGTGCAACCAGGAGCCCCGCCAGTGCGCCAAGTAGGCCACCCATGCCGTAGGTAGCCGTGCGCATGAGGTCGACGTTGATGCCCGTGGTGGATGCGCCATCAGCATCGATCGACGCCGCCATCATCGAAAGTCCGATAGTGGTTTTTCGATAGAAGGCGCGCAGCGCGATCACGATTAACGCAGTGATCCCGATGACCCAGATCGCGTGGTAGCGAATGGTGGCGTCAAACAGGATCGCCACGCCGTCGGACCCGATCGAGGGCAGCGTGAAGTAATCGCGTCCGGCGAAGAACAGAACGCCTGCCGAGATGGCGAACGCGATCCCGATGGTGAGCAACAGGAATGCGTCCTCCTGTGCTTGACGTCGGATCATGGGCCGGACCAGAATAAGGTCGATCAGGACACCCGCTGCAGCGCCAGCCAGTGCGCCCACAGCAAATGCCGCGGGGTATGAGAAACCTGCTGCTTTCATGGCAAATACGCTTGCTACTGCACCGATCAGCGAGAACTCTCCCTGGGCCGCATTGATGGCGCGGCTACCCTTGAAGATGACGGCTAGTCCCATGCCGATCAGGGCATAGATCACGCCGTTGGTGACCCCGGACAGAACGGCCTGTGCGACGAGACTGAGCGTCATGGTGAGCTCAATCTCGTCCTGGCCCCAGGGGAAGACCCTGGACAGTCATCACTTCGCTACGCGGAACGGCAGGCGGGTGTACTCGCCCTTGACCAGCTTCGAGTAGATGTAGCTCGGAAGCTTCATGCCGGTCAGGTCGGACTCGCGGAAATCATAGTCGGCAAGAATGCCCGCGTGAGGGCGGCGCAGCCACTCGCAGACTTCAGCCGGCTTTGCCTCTGGGCCGACCGCACGCAGGGCGGCGACCATGAATTGCACCATGTCCCAACCAGCTGCCTCGAAGTTCTTGGGTGTTTCCTTGTACTCCTGGCGATACATGTCAACGAACGCCTTTTGATGCGGCAGAGGGTCTTCGCCCACCAGAAATTCAGGGATGACCACGTTGTCAGCACCCTCGCCCATAGCCTTCACGTAGGAGTATGACGACGAGCCGATGGCGGCGATGACCGGCGCCTCGAGCCGCACCTGCTTGACTGCGCGGAACGGAACACCCGAGGTGGCGATGACCATCACCGCATCGGGATTCGCTGCCCGGACCTTGGCAGCCTGGGTGGTGACATCGGTGGCTCCGATCTCGAATTTTTCAATCGTTACGAACTCGACGCCAGGGTAGGACGATGAGATTGTCTTAAGGGCGCCCATCACGGCGTTGCCGTAGCCTGAGTCATGCAGCACGCCGACCCGTTTCGCCTTGAGCGCAGTGACCGCGTATTCCATGAGCGCGCGGGCATTCAATTCCTGGGAGGGGAGTACGTGATAGATACACTTACGCTCCCGCTCGACCGGGACCGACAGCCCCGCGGGAACGATCTGCGGAAGTTTCAGTGGATCGGTGATGGCACCCGTGGAAAGCGCCTGGGCAATCTGTGAGGGCCCGAGGAGGCCGACCACTTTTTCGTTGTGCACCAGCGCATTGGCCTTGGTGCGTGCGTTATCGGGATTGCTCGCGTCGTCTTCGATGATCACCCTAATGGGCCGACCCCGGACACCTCCCGAGGCATTGACCGCTTTTTCCGCGAGCAGGATGCCGTTTCGGGTCGGACCGCCAAGCCCAGCGCCAGGGCCAGTGATGGCGAGAATTGCGCCGATTTTGATTGGCTCGCCAGTGGCCTGCTGAGCCTGTGCAGTGCCAGGTGTTGCAAAGGTCGTGACGACCGCTGCGGCAAGCGCCGAGACGCACATCAGGGCCCGCAGGCGCTGAGGATTGACACCGTTCTTGTTCACTTGAATCTTCCCCTTATATTTTGGAATTGACGACTCATACCCTGGTCAAAGCCATGTTATACGATTAGTCGATTACACAACATGCTGGTTGCACGGCTCAAGTTTCGAATATCAACCAAGCAAAACAATCTAGTCACCAATCGAGATATGGTCGTGTCGGCGGTGCACGGGAAACTAGGGGACAGCATGAAGCCAACCATCGGCATTCTGGGGCTCGGGAAAATCGGCCGCGCGGCGGGCGAAAACCTTCTTAAAGAAGGGTTTCCAGTGCTTGCGGTGCGACGTCCAAGCACGGAAGACTTTGTCGGGGTCGGGGGACAGTTGGTGGAGACGGCGGCCGAACTCGCCCGCAGGAGTGAGCTGCTCATTACCTGTCTGCCAACCGAAGCGTCGATGGTGGAAGGGTTCATGGGTGTAGATGGCATCGTGACTGGCGCGCATCCAGGCCTCACGGTGATAGAAATGGGTACGTTTGCTTCGACGCTCAAGACCGAACTCGCCAATGCGCTCAAGCCAGCGGGGGCGGTCATGCTCGACAGCCCGATCAGTGGCACGCCCTCAATGGTTGCGAATAAAGCCTGCGTGCTGTTCGTAAGCGGCGACAAGAATGTTGCAGACCGCTGGGCAGAGGTGATCAATGCCTTTTCCCCGAAGAACTACTATGTCGGAGAATTCGGCAGCGGAATGGCGATCAAACTGGTCACCAACTTTATCGTGGGCGCAAACAGTCTGGTGGTTGCCGAGGCCTTCGTGTTTGGCGTTGCGGCAGGCCTTGACCCTGACTTGATGATCAAGGTGATCGGCCCAAGCGCCGCGCAGTCGCGGGTATTCGATTTCCGCGCGCCCATGATCGCGCAGCGCAAGTTCAAGCCCGCGCCCGGTCCCGCTCATGTTTTGTGGAAAGACCTGCAGTTCATTCGAGATGAGAGCGACAGGATGGGGCTCGCCGCCCCAGTGCTGAAGGCACAACTGGAGTGGTTTGGAAAAATGATGTCCCAGGGTAAACAAGACGACGAAGTTGCGGCCGTTTTTGAAATGCTCGAGTCGGCCACCCGAACTTCAAAGCCGCAGTAGCCATCACCCCCAGATAAACGAGGAGACTGTCATGGAAAGCAAGCATTACACGCCCGAAGAAATTGAAGAGAAGTGCATCGTCCGATTCAAGAAACTGAAATACATGGGAGCCGGGGAAAAGCGTAAGGAAGGCCCAATCCCCGAGGGTGTCTACAAGATGTTGGCCGCACCGGCTTTTGCAATCACCGCGCCCGAGTTTGATAACGGGCCGTGGGGTGAGGCGCGGGTCAAGGTCCCAGATTACGTCAATATCATCGCTGAACTCCCACCTGGAGGTGGCGTGCCGCTGCACATGCACGCCAAGACGATCGAAACCTTCATGGCGCTGAGTGGTAAATGGAAGCTGCAATGGGGCGATAAGGGCGAATACGAAACCATACTCGAGCCGTTCGATACATTTGCGGTACCGGCAGCGGTCAGCCGTCGTTTCGAGAACGTCGGCGACGAAACCGCATACCTCCTGGTGCTGATCTCGGGTGGCACGCATGACATGAACGACCTCATCTATGCGCCTAGCGTTGGGCAAGATATCGAGTCGAAATTCGGTTCTGCTGCGCTTGAGCATGTCAAGAGGGTTGGCTTCCAGTTTACCGCCGGGATCTCGGGCCAACACGCGAAAATGACATGAACATGTCGAGCAGCCGGGCGACTCTCCTGCCTGCCGAGACGCTCGCTCGGCTTTACTCGGTGATGGTTCGGATCCGGTTGTTTGAGGAGAAGGTGCTCGAGCTGTTCCAGGCAGGCGTTGTCAAGGGCACAGCGCACAGCTATGCAGGCGAAGAAGCCATCGCGGCGGGCGTATGCTTTCATCTGCGGCCCGACGACTACATTGGAAGTTATCACCGGGGTCACGGACACTGTATTGCCAAGGGCGCCCGGATGGACCGGATGCTCGCTGAGCTGATGGGCAAGGCGAGTGGCTACTGCGGTGGCCTGGGCGGTTCCATGCACGTGGCTGACATGGCGCTCAATATTCTGGGCGCCAACGGCATCGTCGGCGCAACCATGCCGCTTGGGGCGGGCGCCTCACTCGCCTCCCAGATTCGCAAAACTGATCAGGTCACGGTAGCGTTTTTCGGCGATGGCGCATCGAATCAGGGGGTCTTTCACGAGGCGCTTAATCTGGCGGCGGTCTGGAAGCTGCCCATGATTTTCGTTTGCGAGAACAACCAGTGGGCACTCAACACCTCGATTTTGAAGACCTCATCAGTTGAGCGAATTTCTGCGCGGGCGGCGGCTTACAACATTCCGGGCTTGACGATAGACGGTAACGATGTGCTAGCCGTGCATGAAGCGGCAGGCGAAGCGGTCGCACGCGCACGGGCGGGTCAAGGGCCATCACTCATTGAGGCAATGACATGGCGGCACACCCAACACAGCCTGCGCGTCAACCTGCCGGACCCGCGGTCCCAAGCTGCGATGGACGAATGGTTGGCCCGTGATCCCATTCATCGTTTCGAGCGCTGGGCGCACGAGAACACGGAGTTCGCGACCCAGCGTGCAGCCATTCGGCGGGCAGCCGAGCAGGAGATTGCCGACGCGGTGGCATTTGGCCTTGCGGGCGATGAGCCCACCCTGAGCCAGATGTTCGCTGCAGTGCTTGGGCCACACCTTGCCCATCATGAGCCTGGGCCCACAGGCTCGCGAACACTGACTGTCAGCGAGGCGCTCAACGAAGCGCTGCATCAGGAGATGGCGCGAGACGACTCGGTATTTGTCATGGGTGAAGACGTCGCCGAGACCGGCGGATTGTTCCAGGTGTCAAAAGGGCTCTCGGAGAAATTCGGTGAGGCTCGGGTTCGGGATACACCCATCTCCGAGGCCACCTTCAGCGGCGCCGGGGTTGGTGCTGCGATTGCCGGGATGCGCCCAGTCATTGAGGTTCAGATCTTTGATTTTGTCACCCAGATGATGGACATGATCGTCAATCAGGCGGCAAAGTTCAGATTCATGCTGGGCGGTAAACCCAGTGTGCCCGTGGTGATCCGGGGGCCGCAGGGCGGCGGGATCCGTTTAGCTGCTCAGCACAGTCAGAGCCTCGAGGCTTGGTTTGCTCATATTCCTGGTCTGGTGGTGCTTGCACCGTCAACGCCTTATGACGCAAAGGGGCTCCTTACGGCTGCGATTCGAGACGACAATCCGGTCATCTTTCTTGAGCACAAGTTGCTCTACCATGGGCCAGTCGGGCCCGTTCCTGTCGAGCCCTATGCAATTCCGATCGGCAAGGCAAGTATCAAGCGAGAAGGTACCGATATCACGGTCGTTGCAACACTTGCCATGGTGGCGCGTGCCCTGGCAGCCGCCAGCGCACTCGAGCGCGAAGGCATCAGCGTCGAAGTGATTGATCCCCGAACGATCCGACCGCTTGACGAAGAAACGATCCTGGCCTCGGTTCGCAAGACCGGTCGTCTGGTGGTGGTACACGAGGCGGTCAAGACTGGTGGCTTTGGGGCGGAGGTTGCAGCCATGGTGATGGAGAAAGCCTTTGACTGGCTTGATGCGCCTGTGGTCCGGATCGGTGCGCCCGACGTGCCAATGCCGTTCAACCCTGATCTCGAGCTTGCGGTCATTCCTTCGCAAAAGGTGATCGAGGATGCCATCCGCACAATCATCTGACCGACTCTTGCCTTGCCGGGGGGCTAAGGAGCGCTGATGTCAGGCCAGGTCGTCCTCATTACCGGTGGTGGCCGCGGCATCGGCGCAGCAATCGCCCGGGGCGTTGCGCGTGATGGACGCGTTCCCGTGGTGGTCTATCAGAGCAGGCACCGTGATGCCGAAGCGCTGGTAAGCGAGATCAGGCGCGACGGCGGTCATGCTGTTGCAGTGTGCGCTGACGTCGGTCGCGAGCACGACATCCTTCGATGCTTCGAGGCAGCGGATCGCGAAGGGCAACTGGTGGGATTGGTCAACAATGCGGGGATGACGGGCGGGCAAAGCACGGTCATGAACGTGAGTGCGGAGCAGCTAAATGCTGTGTTCAATCTGAACACCCTCGGTGCGTTTCTGTGCGCGCGCGAGGCGGTTCGCCGGATGGCGCAGTCGCGCGGGGGGGCTGGTGGCAGCATTGTTAATGTGTCGTCCGCTGCTGCCCGCAGCGGTTCGCCGAATTTTTGGGTGCATTACGCGGCCTCCAAGGCGGCGTTGGATACGATGACCATCGGACTGGCCAAGGAAGTGGCGGCTGATGGGGTTCGGGTCAATGCGGTTCGTCCGGGAGTCATCAATACTGACATCCATGCAGCGAATCCGCCTGAACTCATGGAGCGAATGAAGCAGGTCATCCCGATGCGGCGAATGGGGCGTCCCGACGAAGTGGCGGAGGCCGTCATCTGGCTGCTGTCAGAGTCAGCGTCCTACGTTACAGGGTCGATTATTGATGCGGGCGGCGGCTACTAGGCCGCCAAGCGCTGCGGGTCTGGAAACGATTGCTGCGTCGGGGCCCGCCGATTGACCCTCCTTGCAGAGGATGTTTGCCGAGATCGCTGCGTACAGTCCGCGCTATCCTTGACCTTATGCGTCCTACACTAAGTGTGTTTTTCGACGGGTCCTGTCCAATGTGCGTTCGTGAGGTGGCGGTCTATCGCAGACAGTCCCCCGCCGACATTCTCTGGAACAACCTGTCGCAGCCGGGTCTGACCATTCCGAGCGATCAGGCAGGCTATCAGCCCGACCCCGCGGCGCTCATGCAGCGTTTTCATGTATTCAGCAGCGAAGGGCGCTGGCTACACGGGGCGCCAGCTTTCGCGCTGCTTTGGGCACGACTCGGGCGGTCATGGCGCGCTTTGGCACTGATCGGCAGACTGCCCGGCGGCCTGCGGGTGATGGACGCTGTGTACGGGTTGTTCCTTCGGGTGCGGCCACGCATGCAAGAGCTTGTCCGTCATCTTGTCCGTGAGCAGTGGCTTCCGGCGCAGATGATTCCGGCGCTCCGTTCAGACCATGCAGGCGAAACCGGCGCGGTGTGGATCTACCGGATGATGCTTGCCCTGCAACGCGATCCCGGCCTGCGCCCTCTCCTTGAGGAGCACGCTGCGCAGGAACGCCAGCATCTGGACGCTTTCAACACGCTGCTGCCGTGGCGCCATCGCAGTCGGCTGCTGGTGCTCTGGCGGATTGCAGGCGCGGTCACTGGGATGGTCGCCGCGCTGGGAGGCCGTCGTTGGACACTTGCGACGATCGCGGCAGTCGAGCGGTTTGTTGACCGTCATTACCTCGAGCAGATCGAAGACCTGCAGTGGCCGATCGATTCGCTCAGGGGTGACACAGCAGCCCTCCAGCCAGCGCTGAACAACTGCAGCACCGGCTGGTGCGAGCCCGCGAACCCCGGTTCACAGGACGACCGGCTACGCGAGCTGCTGGCGCTCCTGGTGTCCTTTCGGAATGACGAATGCCGGCATCGCGACGATGCAACGCGCGCGCTCGACGATCACAGGGCCCCGGGCCTGACTGACCTGGCGTCGCAACCAGCCACGCTGGGCGATCGCGCACTGTCCCTGTGGTGCATGCTGGTGGAGCGCGGCTCAGCGATTGCTGTGCGGGCTGCCAAGGTAATCTGATCGGCGCGGGCTGTTCGCCCGCGCGTCGCTACAGCCGGTACACCTCGGCCGCTGTGCCGCTGAAGATTCGAGCACGATCGGTAGGCGCGAGGTCACGGGTGATCACAAACATCGCACTCAGGATGTCGGCGTAGCTCGCCACCAATCCGTCAACGGGGAAATTGCTCGCCCACATGCAACGCCTCGCGCCGAACAGGCGGATGGCTTCGCGCACGATCCAGCCATTGAGTTCTGGCGTCCATCGTGCCCCCGGCACGCAGATGCCCGAGAGCTTGACCCGGATATTCGGTGCCTGGGCGAGTCGCGACATGGCCGCATGCCAGGCCTGTAACGCCGCCTGGCTTCGGTCGGCGGGCAGCCCCAGGTGATTGAGGATGATGAGCGTGCCCGGAAATTCGGCGGCGAGTTCGCAGGCGTCATCCAGATGCCACCAGGGGGTCTGCAGTTCGAAGTGAAGGCCGCTTTCAACCAGATGACGATAGCCCAGGCGCCAGCGCGGACAGCGCATCGATCCTGCGATCTGGTGCCCGGCGGTGCAGTCCTGCGGGTGCGCCACCCCGCTCGGCTTGTGACGGATGCTCCGAACCAGAGGTAAGACCGCCTGAGCGAAGATGATGTCGCGTGCGTCGTCGCGGTCGAAAAACGCGGCCGCTGCCATGGCCTGCGGCAGGCCGTCACGTTTGGCGATCTGATGCACCCAGCGGGTTTCACGAAGTGGGTCAGCCGGGTCGTGTTCGGCCTCCATATAGACCGTCGCTACGATATTGAATCCCGCTGCATCCGCGCGGTAGTGCGCAGGCAGATAGTTGCGTCGCAGGGGTCGGCTGTCACCATAGCGAAAGGCCGGGGGCGGCTCGTCGCGCAGCCAGGGGTGTTCATTGGCATCCAGGTCCCAGAGGTGATGGTGGGCATCGATGACCGCGACGTTTTCCATCTCAGGGACCTGCGTTGCGGCAAGGGCCGCGTCGGAATGAGTGTCCAACGGTGCTGCTCCTTCAACCCGAGCCGGCGGAACCCGAGGCGGATGAACGCCGCATTCGCCTAGCCACCCACCGCGCAAGCGGTAGCAGCCAGACAGTCAGCGTGAACACCGCGAGCGCGGTGGCTATCGGCCGCTCGAAAAACCGCGTGAGATCACCCTGCACCTTGATGAGCGAGGTCATCAGATGTTCTTCGACCAGACGTCCCATCACCATGCCCAGCACCACCGGGCCCACCGGGTAACCGTGGTGCTCCATCCAGTAGCCCACCAGACCGCAGACCAGCATCACGCCGATGCCAAACACATTATTGTCGACCGCGTAAGCCCCCACGCAGGCAAAGAGCAGGAGGGGCGCCATCAGCACCTGGCGCGGCACTCTGAGAATGGGAATCGCCACCCGGATCGCGAGCCAGCCGAGCGGAATCATGAGCAGGTTGGCGATAAAGAACGTGGTGAACACCGCGTAGAGCACGTGCGCGTTTTCTAGAAAAATCGAGGGCCCGGGCGTGACGTTTTTGAGGTAGAGCACAGCGATGGCGATGGCGGTGATGGTGTCGCCCGGTATCGCAAAGACCAACGCTGGAATCCAGGCGCCGGACAGCGCAGCGTTATTGGCGCTGGTGGAATCCACAATACCCTCCACGCTGTCCCGCTCCCAGGCTTGGGGATCACGCGTGAGCTTCTTCGACACCGCGTAGGCGGTCCAGGCCGCGGTGTCGGCGCCCGCCCCTGGCAGCGCGCCGACCGCAGTGCCGAGTGCGCTTGACCGGATGAAATTCCAGCGCCAGTGCCAGACCGCGCGCAGCATGCCGGAAAAGATACTGCCAGCCTGCGTGATGGGCTGGCCTCGCACCGCTGCGCCGCCCAGCATGGTCCGAAGGATTTCCGGCAGCGCGAAAAAGCCGATCAATGCGGGAACGAATGGAATGCCGTCGAGCAGATCGGCTTCGTCGAACGTGAACCTGGGAAAGCCTGAGGTGTAGTCGCGCCCTACTGTGGCGAGCAGCAGTCCAAAAGCGAGGGCGGCGAGGCCCTTCGCCACGTTGTCGCCCACCACGAACACCGCGCAGGACAAGCCCAGGATGGCAAGCCAGAAAAACTCCAATGAAGACAGCCGTAGTGCGTAGTCGGCAAGAAGCGGTGCGGCGGTCACCAGCACGATCGTGCCGAAGATGCCGCCCAACGCGGAAAACACCACATTGATGCCCAGGATCTCACCGGCGCGTCCAGCCATCGCGAGCCGATAAGACTGGTCTACGTAAGCGGCCGAGGCGGGCGTACCTGGCAGCCGCAGCAGCGTACCTGGAATGTCGCCTGCGAAGATCGCCATGGCAGTGGCCGCCACGATGGACGCGATCGCCGAGACCGGGTCGAGGAACATGGCAAAGGGAACGAGCAGCGCAGTGGCCATCGTGGCTGTGAGACCTGGGATGAAGCCCACCACCAGACCGAAGATCGACGACGCGACGATGGTGAGCAGCACCTCGGGTTGTCCCACCATCGTGAACGCGCGCAGCAAGGCGTCCATCCACAGCCTCGCGGAATCAGTAAGGAATGAAAGGTAGCGGCCCGCGCGGCAGCGGCACGCGAAGCAGCATGGGAAAGAGTACCCAGGTCAACACAGCGATCAGCAGGCCGCCCAGCAGGCACCGCCACCAGCGTACGCGGCCGACGGCGAGGAGCGCAGCGCCGAGCGCAAGCGACAGGATTGGCCAGCCGATGGACTCCCATCCCAGGAGCAGTACCGCAGGCGCAAGCGCGTAGACCGCCGCAGCAAACCTGCCTTCGGGCGTAGCCACGGTGGCACGGTGGTCGCCCGCAGGTTGGAGCGCCACGCCCAGCGAGCAGGCGGTGAGCACCCAGCCGAGAATTGCTGGGAACAGCCCGGGTCCATAGATCTGCCCGGGTACAGGTGGGAAGTCGCGCGAAAACCAGATTGCTGCTACACCCAGCGCCGCCACCGGCAGCGCGGTGCCCAGGCGACGGGCGAGGTCAGCCACGCGCGAGGCCAGCGTCGCGCAGCAGGCGCCCGTAGGTGTTCAACTGCTGCTCCAGGATGGCCTCCCAGGCGTCGGCCTTGCGATTGATGGCGCGGATCGTGCGCTGCTTCAAAGCGGCCTGGAAGTCGGTATTGGCGTGCGCTTTGGCGAGCGCGTCGCTCAGGCGGGCGGTGACCTCTGCCGGTAGGCCCTTGGGGCCGCCCATGCCATGCACCACGGCGAAGGTCCAGTCCGAGCCGGTGGCCTCTTTGAGAGTGGGAATGTCGGGGAACTGTTCGGCGCGTGCATCGCCCATGAGGCAGAGCGTGCGCACCTTCTTCGCTTCGAGCAGGGCGCGTGCCTCAGCAAGCGACGAGGTGGAGAACTCGGAGCCGCCCGCAGCGACGTCCTGATGGCCCAGCGTGCCGCCCTGCGCAGGCACCCACACCACCGAGCGCGGGTCCATCTTGAGGCTGTCCATCATGCCCAGAAAGCCGACATGCCAGTTGACCCCGGGCGCGGCGCCGGTACCGCGTAATTTGCCAGGCTGCGCCTGGATGGCGGCCAGCAGTTCACCAACGGTTTTCCAGGGCGCGCCCTCCTTGACGGTGACGCTGCCCAGAATCTCGTTGGTCTGACCAATCTTGGTGAAGTCGCGATGGGTGAGTTTTGACTGGCCCAGGTGCGTGTAGAAAGACAGGTCGTTGGTGAGCATGCCGATGGTGTAGCCGTCAGGCTGAGCGCGGGCGATCGCATCATGTCCCGTGATGCCGCCTCCGCCTGCCCGGTTCACCACATTGATGGTGGCCTTGAGTTCGCGCTCCATGATGGGCGCGAGCGTGCGCGCAACGATATCGGTGCCGCCGCCTGCCGGATACGGCACGATCAGTGTGATGGGGCGGTCGGGCCAGGCGGCCATGGCCTTGCCGCCGATCGCAAAGGTGGCGATACCGGCACTTGCGCGAAGCGCATCGCGACGTGAAAACGATGAACTCATGGGACTCCTCCTCGGGTGTGGTTCGTGCGCGCCGGGCGCTTGTTTTCGGTCAGCGGGTTGTTTGCGCGCAAACCCACTCAGGCGGACCGAGGGTAGTGGATTCGCCGTGAGACGTCCAGCGTCCAGGCCGAGATTCACGAGGCGCCTGAAGCAGGGCGCCGGTTGACTGGGTAGCGGGGTGGGGCAGCAGGGTGGGGCGGCGTGTTCGCGACGGTCGCCCCGTGGGGCAGATTAAAGCGCCATGGGGTTGGTCTGCGCCTGGGCGATCGCAGCCTGGTGCTGCCAGGGTAGAAGCGGCATCACCTCGAAAGTGGCCGGCACACACTCCTGCCACTGGTTGACGAGCGCATGAACGCGTTCGAGCGAGTCGACTTCAAAAATAATGACTGCGCCCCGGCCGAGCTTGGTGTAAACATGCTTGGCCGTACTGTCTTTGATCAGGGGGGCCAGCCAGGCCCACCACGCCTTCTGATTGGCGCGGGCCTCGGACGGCTTTTCGGGGCGGGGGGTGCTGATCACGAGAAAATGCATGGCCATATCCGTCAGAGTTGAAATTGCTTGAGACCGGCACGGGGCCAGTCGATCTCGACCAGGCGGCCCGCGTAGGACTGGGTGACATAGGCCTTGCGAAGCCCTTCGCCGCCGAAACAGACATTGGTGATGTGCGTATCACCCGGAACCGGTTCGAAGTCTGCGCTACCGTCGGTGGGGTGGCAACTGGTGATACCGCCGCGATCGAGGGTGGCCACGGCAATCCGTCCGTCAGCCTCGACAGCGAGCGAATCGAAGCGCGCATAGCCGGGCCACTGATACACCAGGCGGCTGCCATGTGGTGAATCGGGCGATGCCGTGGCCGGCTGGGCCAGCTCACCTGGCCCCTTGAGCGGCCAGGCCCACAGGCGGGCGGATTCGGTTTCGGCGACATAGAGCGTCTTGCCGTCAGGAGAGAGGCCAACCCCGTTGGGCTTATGAATCGGGGAAATCAGTTCACGCACTGATGATCCATCGGCTTTGGCATAACAGACGCTGCCTCGGTCCCAGTCGCGGTGTCGGGTCTTCCCCGGGTCGGTGAACCAGAAGCCGCCGTGGGTATCGAAGCAGAGATCATTGGGCCCGCGGATTTTGCTGTCGCCGACGCGATCGTAAAGACGCTCGACCTTGCCGGTGGCGAGGTTCACACGCTCGATTCGGCCGGCGTCGTAATCATCGGGTGTGCCGTGGGTGACCCAACGGCCGTCGGGTCGCTGACGAAAGGCAAAGCCCCCGTTGTTACAGACGTAGGCATGGCCGTCGGGCCCGATGGCGGCGCCGTTGGGGCCGCCCCCCAATTCGGCAACCACTCGCTTGCGCCCATCCAGCCAGATCTGGGTGAGTGTTCGCCGCCGGATCTCAACCACCAGCAGACTGCCATCACCCACCCAGACAGGGCCTTCCGGGAACCACAGATCGTCTGCAACGACACGCATTAATTCGCCTCCTTATTGGCAGGGGGGGATGCGTCTGGGTCGAGCGCGCGCAGCTGGGATGCGCGCTGGCGCGCTGCGCTGATCAGAAACGCCCAGTCATTTCCCGCAGTGATAAATCGGATGCCCTGACCGATTGCTGCCCGAGCCACCTCGGGCGAGCCACCCAGTCCGCCGGCACCGGGCGTTTTACCGTGACGCCGGCAGGCGGCGACCACCTGGTCGTAGGCGCGTGCGAGCCTGGGATGGTCGAACTGCCCGGGAATGCCCATCGCATCGCAAAGATCATTGGACCCGATATGCAGAACATCAACACCAGGAACCGCTGCGATCTCGGCGGCGCGCTCCACCGCTGCCGGCGTCTCGAGCATGCAGACCACCATCGTGTTGGCGTTGAGCAGGTTGCGGACCTGCGCGGCCGGTAGCGACTGATAGTGAAAATGCGGCCAGCTGCCCGCCACCGAGCGTTCGCCCAGGGGCGCGAAGCGCGCGGCTGCGACCACCGCGCGGGCTTCCTCGGCGGACTCGATGTGCGGCGCCACGATGCCGAGTGCGCCCGCGTCGAGGATGCGGGTGATTGCCGACGCCGATAGCCCCGGGACACGAACCAGCGGTGTGACGCCGATATTGGCGGCAGTGATGCAAATCTGTGCGGCTTCAGATTCCGAGATCACCGCATGTTCGAGATCGACATAGACGGCGTCGTAGCCGCAGGTGGATGCAGCGAGTGCGATGTCAACCGACCGCACCTGCTTGACGATCATGGCAAGGCCGAGTCCGCCTCGCTGCAGGCGCTCGCGCAGCCGATTACGAACGCCGGGAGGCGTCACGCCGGGAGAGGAAGTCATGAGTGCCTCGTTGATTCCAACGCAGCCGCTTGTGCCGGCCACACGATCAGATCAGCCGGTGCGATGGGCGCGCCGGACAGAAATCGCAGAATGTTGCCAATGGCGTGACGCGCAACATTTTCTACGTTATCGAAGACGCCGCCACCGATATGTGGGGTGGCCACCACCTGGTCCAGCTGCAGCAGCGGATGGTCAGCTGGCGGCGGCTCCTGCGCGAAGGTATCCAGGCCCGCCCCGCGCAGGTGTCCGCTCTTGAGTGCACGCACGAGCGCCGCCTCGTCGATCAGCTCGCCGCGGGCCGTGTTGATCAGAATTGATCCCCGCTTCATGGCAGCGAGCGTGTCGGCGTTCATGAGATGCTCGGTGGCGGGGGTGGCCGGTGCATGCAGGCTCACGATATCGCTTTGCTCGATCAATGGTGCGAAATCGACATAGCGCACCCCAAGCTCCGCCTCGAGTGCGGGGGGCGCACGAACCGTGTCGTGATAAATCACCTCGCAATCAAATCCGCGAAGCCGTCTTGCCAGTATTCTCCCGATATTGCCGAAACCGATCAGGCCAACCGTCTTGCCACTGATCTGAAAGCAGACTTCGCGCATTTCCGCCTTCAGCCAACGGCCCTCCCGCATGGCGCGGTCGACCTGAGCAATGCGTCGGTAAACCCCCAGCATGAGCGCAATGGCCAACTCAGCAACCGGGGCGGCATTCGCCCCCGCAGTGATGGCGAGCGGAATGCCTCGCGCCCGCACGGCGTTCACATCGATGCGGTCCACGCCGATACCCCACTTCTGGATGAATCGAAGCCGATGCGCGCGATCAAGCATGGGTCCGGTGATGGCAGCCCAGCCCGGCAGTGCGATATCGGCGCGCTCGATCAGCCCATGTTGCTCGGCATCGTCATAGGAATTGGCAAAGCGGAGCTCGAGCTCATGTTCAGTCTGGTGACGGACAACCGTACGTACCACTTCGCGAACGGCTGGTACCCAGTTATCCAGGCAGGCAACAACAACGGACACGCCACTCTCCTCGAGGGTAAGAATCAGATGTCAATACTCATCATGAGACTGCTCAGCGATTTGCCGTGGGCATCTTGTGCAAGGGAGCGGGTCACTCCGCCACCGAGCGCGCCCTCGATCACGAAATTGAGGGCTTTGAGGCGCGGCAACTCATAGCGGCGCACTGGCCCGGTGGCGATAGGTGCGAAGGCCTGCTGCACACGTTGGGCAGTCAGCCGGTCGCGGATGAGTAACCATCCGGCAGCGTCGAACGCGATCACTGAGATGTTGGAGGTGTTCCCCTTGTCGCCCGCGCGCCCGTGGGCAATCTGATGAAGCGCTGTCATGAGCGAAGCTCCGTGATCCGGACCTGGGGATCCACCTGCCCGCGCGGAATCAGGACCGACTGAACAGCAAGCACCTCTTTTACGACGGGGTCGGCGCCGCCACCGCCACCCCCCGGACCATTGACGTGTAGCGCGCGGGTTTCGAAGCCCACCGCTTCGGCTGCTTTTCGGGAATCGCAGCGCATCGCGATGCGAAGCCTCACCTCATAGGGTTCAACGCGCCCGCTACCCATGCCGTGCAGACTCGACATGCCGATGTAGTCGACACGCGTTTCCCGATAGGAGAACCCGCGATCGGCCAGACGCTGTTGCACGACTTCAGCCGCCCAGCGTGCACGATCGAGTGCATGCTCGCCAGCGTAGGAAATCTGGCCCTCGCCAATATAACCGTCGTCGTAGCCGACCGTGACTTTATAGGTGGGGGTACGCGGATGCGCACGAGCGCCAGTCATGCGAACCCGATCTGAACCAACTGAAAACAGGTCAAGTGCGGTGATATCCAGAACGCAGTCGGGGGTGATGTAGTCAGCCGGATCGTGGATTTCGTAGAGCAGCTGCTCGGTGCAGGTGGCGACGTCGACTCGGCCGCCTGTACCATCGAGCTTACCGATCACCACGCCGCCCTCGGCATCGATATCGGCAAACGGAAACCCCAGTCGGGCGAGATCGGGGACATCCTTACCCCCCAGACGGTCACCGAAACAACCGCCGCTCACCTGCGCGCAGCACTCAAGCAGATGACCGGCAGCGGTTCCTGCGGCCAGGCGTTGCAGGTCGTCATAGGACCAGCCGAAGTGATGCATCGCGGGCGCGAGAAAGAGCGAGGGGTCGGCCACCCGGCCAGTGAGCACCAGCCGGGCGCCGGTGGCGATAGCCCGGCACACTGCGTCTGCACCCAGATAGGCGTTGGCGGACACCATGGCCGGGAGCAGGGATTCGAGCGGCTCACCCGACTCCATGAGGCGTAGCTGAGGCTGGCCACGCAAGAGTTCCGACACATCGTCACCAGTCACCACCGCACAGTGAATATCGCCAAGACCGCAGTCTCGGGCATGCGCGCGGGCGAGCTCGGCCGCGCCGATCGGATTGGCCGCGCCCATGTTGCTCACGATCTTCACATCATTACGCAGGCATGCCGGCAGCACGGCCTCCAGGCGATCGAGCATGCGCGGGGTGTAGCCCTTGGACGGATCCTTTCTTCGGGTCTGGTTTTCACGCGCTACGGTTCGCTCAGCGAGGCATTCGAAGACCAGATAGTCGAGCGCGCCCCGCGCGGCAAGATCGGCCGCCGGGGCAATCCGGTCATCGGCGAAGCTTGAGCCAGCGCCAATGCGAAGCGTTGCGGTTTTTGGCATGTGCCGCCCCTTGAGGTGGGTCAGTCCATCCGGGCGCCCGAGGCGCGGGCCAGTCGCGACCACTTCTCGAGCTCGCCCGATAGAAAGCTTCGGAACGCCTCGGGTCCCCGGAAATCGGGCTCGAGTGCCTGTTTGCGCAGGCCTTCGACGAAGTCCGGCGCGCGCACCACGCTGTCGACATCACTCAGAATGCGCGTCACCGCTTCATCTAGGGTCCGGGCGGGGGCGAGTAGGCCATTCCAGGCGGAAACGTCGAAGTCGGCGATCCCCGCCTCACGCACCGTGGGTACCGACGGGAGCAGACTCGAGCGCTGCGCAGTCGTGACCGCCAGCGCCTTGATTCGTCCGCTCTGTATTGCGCCCAGCGCACTCGCGAGCGCCGGACAGGCGAGCGGAATCTGGTTACCGATCAGATCGGTCATCATCTGTGCGATGCCTTTATAGGGCACGTGTGAGAGCGAGGCGCCCGTCTGACTTTTCAGCATCTCCAGGGCGAGATGCGTGATGCTGCCGTTGCCGCCTGAGCCGTAAAGGATGGGCTTGTCGCTCTGTTTGCTGAGGGCAACCAGTTCGGGGATCGTGGAGGCGGGCAAACTTGGGTTGGCCACGATCACGAGCGGCGCGACACCCACCAGTGCGATGGGTCGAAAATCGCGCTGCAGTTCGTATTGCATATCGCGATAAAGCGAGGGATTGATGGCAAGGTTGATGCCGCCCATCAAAAGTGTGTAGCCGTCAGCGGGCGCCTTTGCGACCGTTGCTGCGCCAATGTTGCCACCTGCCCCCTGAACATTTTCGATCAGGACCGATTGCCCCCACATAGTGGATAAGCGCGTGCCGAGCGCACGGGCAACCAGATCGGCAGCCGTTCCGGTTGAAAACGGTACCACCAGGCGAACCGGTCGGGACGGCCAGGAGGTTGAACTCTGAGCCTGCACGGGCCCTACAGCGCCCATGAGTGAGGCGCCCAGCCCTTTCAATACAAGACGTCGCATGACTAGCTCCCCGTTGTATCGCCCGGCGCGCGGTTCCGCCGGGGGTACAGTGATGTGGCTCTTAAATCAATCGACAGTCACGCCCAGCGTCTTGATCAGACGCGCGCTCGCCTCGATCTGCCGACCCAGAAATTCCGAAAACTGCTCAGGCGAAGAGGCGTAGACCACGTAGTTACCCAGGCGCTCCATCACACCCGGGTCGGCGAGTGCCTTACGGATTTCGGAGTTGAGTCGGGTGATGATGGCGGGCGGCGTACCGCCCGGGGCAACGACGCCAAACCAGGACTGAAAATCAAAGCCTGGATAACCTGACTCGGCCACCGTGGGCACGTCCGGGAGTCCCGGGAAGCGCTTGAGCGTGGTGACGGCGAGCGCACGCAGCCGGCCGGCCTCGATATGCTGGCGAACATTGGGCATGGCGGCAACCAGCGAATTCAGTTGTCCACTTAGGAGATCAGGCATCACCGATCCGCTGCCCTTGTAGGGCACGTGAAGCAGTTTCACCCCAGCCAGCATCGCGAGCTGTTCAGCCGCAAGGTGATTCACCGTGCCGCTGCCGGCTGAACCGTAGGTGATGCGCTCGGGGCTGGCGCGGCCAAGTTCCAGGTAGTCTTTCAGTGTGCGGGCGGGAAGTGAGGGCGTGACCACCAGCACATGGGGATTACCGGCCACGAGCGAGACCGGCGCAAGGTCGCGAACCGTATCGAATCCTGCCTTCGCGCCATACAGTGTGGGGTTGGAGGCGAGGTTGTTGGTCTGCATCAGAAGCGTGTAGCCATCGGCAGGCGAGCGCGCAAGCACCTGGGTCGCGAGCAGCGTGTTGCCGCCCGGCCGGTTCTCAACCACCACCGACTGCTTCACGTTTTCGGACATTTTGGTGGCGAGTGCGCGGGCGAGGATGTCGGTGCCCCCGCCTGCGGTAAACGGCACCATCATCTTGATCGGGCGCGATGGAAAATCGCTTTGCGCGGCCGCCGGGTCAGCGACGAGCGCGGTGATGCCGGTCGCAAGCGATGTGACGACTGCCAGTGCGGTTCGTCGGCCGAGCATAGTGTGGTCCATGGATCTCCTCGCTTTGTTTCGGGACGCCTGCTGATTGGCGCCCTCGGTCAGACAGGGGTCATGCAGCAGCCTGGAGCGGTGCCCCCTCGAGCATGATGCGGTACAGGAAGCGATATTGAGCCGGGTCGTAGTCAGCGTTAGCCTGATGCATGACGCTGCGGTTATCCCAGATCACCATGTCGCCCGCTCGCCAGCGGTGACGGTATTCGTAGCGCGTTTGGGTGGCGTGCTTGTAAAGCTGGTCGATGAGCGCCCAGCCGTCGTCAGAAGATAGTCCCTCGATGCCTTCCATCCGTCCGGTATTGAGGTAGAGCGCGTGGCGGTCGCTATCGGGATGACGGATGACCAGGGGCTGGCTTGTCTGAGGAACCTTGGCACGCTCCTCGGCGGATAGCGCCGTCATCTTGCGCGGGCTGTGGCTACCCTCGTAGACATGGGGGGATCGAAGCGAAACGATCGTCTGTCGCAGCGTCTGGGGCAGATCGTCAAAGGCCTTTCGAACGTCGACAAACTGCGTATCACCGCCGGTATCCGGAAGATTGATTGCATGCAGTGTGGTGGCCTTGGGAGGGGCCGGATAGTTCGAGTGATCGGTGTGATAGTTCTCGCCCCGAACATGGAGTTTCCCGTCAACCAGAGGCAGGTCGCGGCTGGAGATCGTGCCGACCAGCGGGAGCTCGGGCAGGGTGAACTTGCGCAGCTGCTGCTGCAGGGCTTTACCGAAAATCTGAGCCGCTTCGAGAAATTCCGCGGGTGCGAGCTTCTGATCACGAATGACCAGTACCGCATGCTCAACCCAGGCGTCGTAAAGCCTCTGTCGCACGTCTGCGGGCTGGGGTTGGCGCAGGTCGATTCCGGTGACCTCGGCGCCCAGCGGGGCGGCGAGCGGTGTGATCGTCAGGGACATGGCGGGATGAGCGCGTTGGACCGAAAAAGAAGTCTCGTAGTCTGAATCTATACCTTTGAAGGGTGCAAATCAATTATCGAAACCCTGCCATAAGGTAACTTATGCTATGACACTCAAACAGCTGGAAACGCTTTATGCAGTCATGCGTGCTGGCAGCATCACGGGTGCCGCTCGTGAGCTGCATGTCACGCAACCTGCTGTGAGCGCAATCATCAAACATGCCGAGTTACAGCTCGGCATGAACCTGTTCGAGCGCGTCGGGGGTCGACTTCACCCCACGCCGGAGGCACTCGCGCTCGAGCCCGAGTTGAATGAGATTTTTAGTCGGGTACAGACGGTTACGCAGCTGATGCGTCAGCTTCGAGATGTCCGATCCGGCCGGCTGGTGGTGGCCGCGCCGCCCACCCTGGTGAGTGCCCTGCTGCCGCAGGCGCTCGCGGCGCTACAGGGGGATAGCCCCAGGCTCGAGGTATCGGTTCATTCGCTACCCAACATGCTCGCCGTGGCACGGGTCGCGCGTCGCGAGGCTGATATCGGCGTGGTCTACGAACCCTTTACCGAAGCATCACTCCAAAGCCGACCGCTCCTGGAATCACAAATGGTGTGTGCGCTGCCGCGTGGCTATCCGCTCGCGCGCCGACGCGCCATTGCGCTTGAAGAACTCGCGAACCAGAACGTGATCTCCACCGGACCTTCAACCCCGCTCGGGCGTCTCATTGAGCAGACTTTCGCCACGCATGGTCATGCACCGCCGCATGTGTGTATTGAGGTGAGTTCGTCGCTTGCTGCCTGTCTCATTGTGAGCCAGGGAATGGGCCTCGCACTCGTTGACCGTGCAATCGAGCGCTGCGGGAAATTCGGTGAGTTGAGTTTTCGTCCGTTGTCGCCTGTCATTGCGGTGAGCATTCGCGCAATCTTCCCTGAATCGGGGGTGCGCTCCCGCCCTGCGGCGAAGCTGCTCGCGGTTCTGCAGCGGCAGGCGCAGGCGGGCGGCTGAATGGCTGACTCTCGGAGCGAGTGACATGCATTCCCTTCCCCATGGATACACTGCGTTGGTGATTGGCGCATCCGGCACGATTGGTCGGGCTTTTCACCATGCAATCGCTGCTGACCCCGCCTGCGCGGGCGTTGTTGCGCTCAGTCGATCAACCCATCCTGGGTTCGATCTTGGCGATCCTGGCCAGATTGCCGCAGCATTGTCGGCGCTGCCCAGTGAGCTGTCGCTGGTCATCGATGCCACCGGTATCCTGAGTGCCGACCCTGCAGGGCCAGAAAAGTCTCTTTCGGCGGTACAACCCCAGAACCTTCATCGCCTTATGCAAATCAATGCGGTGGGGCCGCTCATGCTGCTTCGCGAGCTGGCGCCGCGCCTTGCCCGTGGGCGCTGCCTCTACGGAAAGTTGTCGGCGCGCGTGGGCAGCATTTCAGACAATCGCCTGGGTGGCTGGTACAGCTATCGTGCCTCCAAGGCAGCCTTGAACATGCTGCTCCAGACTGCGGCGATTGAACTGCAGCGGCGCCTCCCCGGCCTGGTGGTGGCAGCCATGCAACCGGGGACGGTCCGTTCGCCGTTATCGCAGCGCTTTGTGTCGGCAGCCACCGACACGGTGTTGCCCGAAGAGGCTGTGCGGGGGCTTCTTGTCGCGCTCGATGCTTTCGAGCCCGGACCTGGCGCGCGCTTTGTCGACTACCGGGGGGAAACGATCCCCTGGTAACGCGAAGTTCCTGAGGGGGCAGCCTGGTGGGTGAGGGCCGGTTGGTGAGGGCGGGTTGGCCCGTGCCCGATCAGCCCGTTAACCCGTCAGCCCGCGTGCGGCCTGCGCGCCTGCAATGAGCGAGACGATTACGCCGGCAGTCAGATGGAGCCTGAGCCTGCGCCACTCGGCCGGTAATCCCAACGCCGCGAGGTGTCGCACATCGACGATGAACGCCAGTGCGGCGGTGGCAGCCAGGAGCAGGCAGCCAGCGGCGGGTGGCATCAGAAAGCTTGCACAGCCTACGAGCGACGGCACAACGCTCCACACAAAGAGCCGCCGCCGCAGACTGTCGGCGTGCTGGCTTGCCATCAGTGCGATACCCCACGACACCGCACCCACAAAGCTGATTATTGACAGCCCATAGACCTGAAGCAGAAGCAGGCACTGGGCTCTTGAAGCAGGGTCGCGCAATAGCAGACCGCCCGCCGCAAGGGCCGCAAACGGAATCAGGCCGCCATAGCCCAGCCATCGAAGCAGGGGGAGGAGTGAAGTCAGTCGAGGGTCGGTGGTCACGAAGCGCAATCCTGGGAGCGTTGGCCAAGTAAACATACCTCACACTTCGCGCCCGGTTCGATGCCTGCGATGGCAGCGACCAGGGATTCGAGCTTGCTCACGATGAGCGAATTGGCCTGCGGATACGCAACCGTGCGATGCTCGCGGCGGAGTTTGAGTAAGGTCTCCGAGACAGTGTAGCCGGTCCGAATCGGGCCCGGCGCCGGAACCCGTGCGCGCGCCGCCGCCAAGGGGGCGATCGGCGCCAGCCAGGTATGTCCCAGCAAGCGGGTGTCAGTGCCATCTTCCCGGACCGCTGTGAGCGCCTGCTCAACCACCCGATCGAGGACGGCGGTGCCCGCAGACCAGCCATGGTACTGGTGGCAATACACCGGTCTGCGGCAGCCTGCTCGGATCAGGCCTTTTCAAAGACCAGGTCGACGCCGCCGTCGCGGTGCTCGAACCGGCCGATCACGGGTTCGTCCAGCACCGGCGTGTCACCCACCCAGCGGCCCAGCGCGCGCGGTCCTTCTTCCAGATCGACGGTCACCAGCGTGTGACCACAATCGGAGCGCTGAAGAGGCTTGGGAATCGAGCCCATGCCAGACTCTTGAATGTACGTACGTTCGGTTGTGATGTTCCAGTACTTGCCCTGAATCCGATAGGGCGGCTCGCTCTGCCAGAGCTCGAGCACCTGATTGATGGCCTCCAGAAACATGGCAGGGCGGTCCATGTCAAAGTTGCCGAAGGCTTCCGAATCGGAGGGCAGTGCGCCCGCGCTGATCCCGAAGATCAGGCGCCCGCCCAGCAGGTGGTCGAGCATGGCGATGGTGCCTGCGGTTTCCACCGGATGATGGTTGGGCATGTTGATGGTGCCCGTGCCCAGTCGAATGTTTTTGGTGACATCGGCGAGCGATGCAATGAACAGCGCCGATGAGGTCACGTTCTCTTCAGGGTCGGTGGCATGTTCACCGCAATAGGCCTCGGCAAATCCCAGCTGGTCGGCCAGCATGAAGGCTTCGCGGTCTTCAGCCAGCGACTGGCGCCAGTCTTTGCCACGGGGATACATGGGCATGGTGAAAAACCAGCTTTCATCGCGCGTCTCCAGAGGGGCTTGCCGCCAGGCGGGCAGCCATCTGTTTGAGTTCCCGGCGGAGCAGCTTGCCGGTGTTGGTGACGGGAAGCGCTTCGATGAATTCGAAGCGATCGGGCGTTTTGTAGACGGCAGCGAGCGCACGGCAGTGGCTTCGCAGCGACTCTGGGCTCGCCTGCAAATCGCGCGCGGGCACGATGTAGGCGACGATGATCTCGCCCTTCAACGCGTCGGGCGCGCTGGTCACGCCCGCAGCAGCGACTGAGGGGTGCTGGCGCAGGACATCCTCGATATCGGCGGGCGCCACATTGATGCCGGCACGCTTGATCATTTCGGAAGTGCGGGCCTTGAAGATGAGATCACCGTCGGCAGTAAGCGAACCCAGGTCGCCCGTTCTGAAATAGCCATCCGCGGTAAAAGCGTCGGCATTCTGCGTCGCGCTTTCGCCGATATAGCCCGGTGTGAGATAGCCACTCACCTCGATCGCACCCACCTCGCCTGCAGGAAGCGGACGGCCGCTGTCCGGGTCGATGACGCGAAGCCTGACCCCCGGCAGCGGCGGGCCCTGTACCGCCATGCGGCGCTCGAGCGGCCAGTGATGCCAGGTGACGCAGCAGTTGCCATACGACTCGGTCTGCCCATAGACATTGCAGACCTCGCGCGCCCCGAGCACCTGCGCGACGGTGGCGACATCCTGCGGCGTGCCGATGGTCATCGCGGTGCGCAGACTTCGGGTACGCCTCGACGCAAACTCGGGGTGACTGATGAGCGCATGGGTGATCGCCGGCAGGGTATAGACCGAGGTGCACCGATGACGCTCGAGCAGATCGAGTGCAGGCCCGGGTTCGAAGCGCCCCTGCAGCACGAGCGTGGCTCCATGCGAGAAGGTGGCGCACATGGCGTTGGCCGCCCCATACGACCAGAAGAGTGGTACGGGCAGCATCACGCGGTCGGCAGGGGAGAGTCCCTGCCGTTCGCCGATGTGAAAGCCGTTTTCAATCACCGCACCATGAATGTTCGGCACTGCCTTGGGGTTCGCGGTGGAGCCCGAGGTGTAGAGAATGAAGGCCGTGTCATCGGGGCGGGCGCGTTCGCCTGGAGGCGGCAGTTCAAACGGCGGCGCGCGTTCGATCCAGGTGTCGTAAGGCTCGCCGCCCGCCGGACAGGTATCGCCCACCACCACCAGCCGCTCGAGCGCGGGCGGACGACGGGCGGAGTCTGTGAGCAGGGTGGCGAATTCATCGGCGTAGGCGCGCTCGCCAAAGCGGTCCAGCGTAATCAGGATACGGGCTGCAGAATCACGAAGCAGGAAGTCAAGTTCGCGCGGCGTGGACCAGGTCGAAAACGGGGCAGCCACTGCGCCGATCGCTGAGACCGCCACGCAGATCTCAACCCATTCAACGCGGTTATTGACTAGGAGCCCCACCTGATCGCCGCGGCGGATACCCGAGGCCTGAAGCGCAGACGCGAGCGCGAGGCAACGGTCGCGCAGCTGGGGGTAAGTCCATGAACCCCGCTCATCGATCACCGCAGGTTGCTGCGGGTGACGCTCCGCCTGCTCGCAGATCAGGTCGATAAGCGTTCGGCTAAAGGGCGCGCGCATCAGTCCAGGGCCAGCTTGATACGTTCGGCGACTGCCTTCCAGCGCGCCACGTCACGCGTCATCAGCTCGCCCATTGGGCGCGAGTCCAGATGAGCGGGTTCGAGACCGCGCTGACGAAGCCTGGTCTGCGTATCGGGGTCGGCCATGACGCGACCGAGGTCGGCCCCCACTTTCTGGACGACATCGGCGGGAGTTCGGGCCGGCAGGAGCGGGCCATACCAGATGTCGGCATCAAAACCCGGCATGCCACCCTCAATCACCGTGGGGAGCTGCGGCATCTGCGGGCTCCGCTCGGCGGTCGTCACCGCCAGTGCTCGCAGCCTTCCATCCTTGATGAAGGCATCAAACGCCGAGAGCGCACCAAACGAAAGCTGCACCTCGTTGGCGACCAGTGTGGTCACCGACGGCCCCGAGCCTTTGTAGGCAACATGCGTCATCGACAGCCCGGCGTTCATGGCAAAGAGTTCGCCGGCCAGATGGGGCGCGGTACCGCTGCCCGCCGATCCGTAGTTGAGCTTGCCGGGATTGGCACGGGCGTAATCGATGAGCTCTCGAACTGACTTCACCGGAAGGTTCTGGTTCACCACCACCACGAGTGGAGAGACCGCAAAGCGGCCGGCTGGCGCGAAGTCACGAAGCAGGCTCCAGCTCAGGTTGCGATAAGCGGTGGTATTGATGGTGTAGGAGTTGACGCAGAGCAGGAGGGTATAGCCGTCGGCGGGCGCTCGGGCGACCACATCAGCGCCGATATTTCCCGCCGCACCCGGGCGGTTTTCGATCACCACGCTCTGGCCCCACAGCTCAGACAGCTTTTGAGCGATGATGCGCGCAGAAATGTCTGACCCGCCGGGGGCAAAGCCGACCACGATCTTGACTGGCCGATCAGGGAAGGCGGCTTGTGCCGAAGTTCCCGAAATCAGACCAGCGGTGGTGGCAATGAGGGCTGCGACAAGGCGAGGGAGCATTCGGCGCTGCGGCGCCACCGTGCGCTGTCGGGGGTGAGTTTTTACATGCATGACGATGATCCTCCTACGCGCAGGATGCGCGGCCGAGTCGACGAGCGACAGCGCCTGCATCATTCGACGAAATGGCACACGACCCAGGGCGAGTCGCAGATTAAAGTAGCTTATGCATAATTTCTACTGATATTTATTTATGTTTTCTTATAACTTTATTTAATATTTAAGACATGCGACGTGTCAGCCTGACCAATCTGGAAACGCTTTGCTGGATCGCGCGGCTAGGCTCGTTCACCGAAGCGGCCGAGCGCCTGAACGCCACGCAACCCGCTATCTCGGGCCGCGTCCGCGAACTCGAAGAGTCCCTGAAGGTCAAACTCTTTCAGCGGCGCGGCCGGCGGATGGAACTCACCATTCAGGGACGTGAACTGGTCGAACGTGCGCAGCCGCTCATCGCGCGCATCGAGGAGGTGGTGACCTCACTCGACAATCCCGGCGCAATCACCGGCATCCTGCGGATCGGGGTAGGCGAAATGGTGGCGGTGGCCTGGTTCGGCGACCTGATGGCTCAGCTTCACGAGCGCATGCCCCGCGTCACCCATCAGATCGAGGTCGATCTCACCATCAACATGCGCCAGAAGCTTGAGCTCGGCCAGCTCGATCTGGCCATCATGGCGGCGCGGTTGAACAGCGACCGCCTGGTGAGCACGCCGCTGGGCAGCCTGGACATGCTATGGGTCACCTCACCCGCCGTTCGCAGAGCCATGAAGCGCGAAGGGCACGAGCTGCGCGAGGTGCTGTCGTCTCACCCGATCTGGTGCCTTGCGCGGCCCTCGCACATGTATCCCATGGCGGTTGAAACGCTGAAGGCCCTTGGACTGCCTCAGGTAAGCATCAACACCTGTAACAGTCTGCAGACCATGGTGAGCATTGTGATGGCGGGCGGTGGCATTTCAATGCTGCCCGAGAACATGGTGGCCGACGCGCTCAAACGTCGGTAGCTGGTACGCCTCTCGCCGGACATGCCTGCACAGCAGCTTGATTTTGTAATTGCTCACGATCGCGATCAGGAGCAGCCGGTGGTGCGGCATATCGCGCGACCGGCGGTGCAGGCGAGTACGTTTGTGCGGGCCAGTCAGTAGGTTCGGCTAGAGCAGTTCCCGCTTTAGCACCTTGCCCGCGGGGCTCACTGGCAGGGACCCGCGGAACTCAACCAGCCGGGGTACCTTGTGAGTGGCAAGGTGGGCTTCGCAGAATTCGATCACCTCTGCGGCACTGCACATCCTGTCTACCTTCAGCACCACTACCGCTTTGACCACCTCTCCCATGACCGGGTGGGGGGCGCCAACCACCGCCACCTGTGCGACCACAGCCATTCGGGCGACAACGCTCTCCACCTCAACTGATGCGATTTTGTGTCCGCCGGAAATCACTTGATCACGATCACGGCCAACAATGAAGAAATAGCCGTTCTCGTCTCGCCAGGCGAGATCCCGGGTCTTGAACCAGCCTGAATCCATGGATTCAGCGGTTCGATCAGGCGCTCGATAGTAACCAGGTGTCAGACGCTCTGATTTGACCAGCAACTCTCCGGTGTGGCCAGCGGCCACGTCACGCCCGAGATCATCAACGATGCGAACCTGCGCGCCCTCAACCAGTTTGCCGACCGATCCGTGGGGTGGCGAAGCGGCTCGCCTGAGGTCAAACGAAAAAATAGGTGTGCATTCAGAAAGCGCGTAGTAGTCGCGCAGCTGAATTCCGGTTGCGGCCTCAAAGTCTTCCTTCAACTGCGGAGCGGCAGGCGCGCCGGACGCTGCCATCATCCGAACCGACGATAGGTCGTAGTGCAATCCGGTCTGTCTGATGTGTTCGAGCATCATGGCGTACATGGTGGGCACCCCCACCATGTAGGTGGCGCGCTCGGCTTGGATGGCTTCGAGCACACTCACTGGATGGAACTTCCGAAGAAGCAGCACGCAGGCGCCCGCACAAAGCGCTGCATAGGAAGCAGAAAACATTCCGAAGGTGTAAGAAAGAGGGAGCGCGCACACTGACACGTCATCCGGGCCAATATTCCAGACCGTCCGCAAAGCGACGGCTGAGCACACTTCCATTGCGTCAGTGGCGATCACGCCCTTTGGCCTCGCCGTGGTGCCCGATGTGTGTACGACAAGCGCCATATCCTCAGGCGATCGCTCGGTTTCGCGTTCGATTGCCCGTTCGACTCGCTCGGGTACCGTCTGCTGAACGGAATCATTCAGGAGTTCGTCGAAGGTGGTGATGCAATCGCCGCTACCCAGGAATTGAGCGGCAGCCCGCACGCGATCCAGCCTCCCGTTGTCGCATACGATAACGTTCGGATCGACGGTGCTGAGGATGTAGGTGACTTCCTCGGCGGTTAAATCGGGGTTAATCGGAAATAGCGTGGCGCCACAACGTAGTACTGCGAGGTAGACAAGGTAGTGCTCCGGACAATTTGCCGCGATCATGCACAGCCGGCCTCCCTGGCCGAGGCCGCGTGCGCGCAATGCGCCGGTTAGTTGGAAAGAGTGCTCGCGTAACTCGCCGTAAGTGATCGTCCGGCCTGCGAACCTTACGGCCCACCGCTCAGGTTGGCGGATCGAGTGAGCATCGATGAGCGAGAGCGCGCTCAGCGCAGGGGGCCCGGTCATTGCAAATGTGTCAGAGTCCGATCGCCTGGCCATCACCGGCCAGTAATCGGCGCGCGATGATGGTCTTTTGGATTTCGTTGCTGCCCTCAACCAGAACAAAGTAGGGCGCTTCGCGGTAATACCGCTCCGCCGGAAAATCTGACACATAGCCCGAGCCGCCGTGAATGCGCACACAATTGAGTGCGACTTCAGCGCAGACCTCGCCTGCGAACAGTTTGGCCATCCCCGCAATCATGTCGGCGCGACCGCCGCGCGCTTTAACGGTGGCTGCCTCCTGAACGAGCGTGCGCGCAGCGAGCGTTTTGGCGCCCATGTCAGCGAGAAGTCCCTGAATGGCCTGATGCTGGCCGATCGCCTGGCCAAAAGAATGCCGCGCTGCGGCGTAGTCGATTGCGGACCTGAGCGCAGAGCGGGCAAGACCGACCGCGGTGGCCCCCATGGCGATTCGGCCGGTTTCGATGGCGTCCAGCATCTGCTGTAGCCCCTCGCCTGGCACGCCGCCGATCAGCTCTGCATCGCTCAGTACAACCGTGTCGAAATTGAGTTCGGTGACATCGACATGCCGGTGCGCCATGGTTTTGGCGCGGCCTCCCACCGAAAAGCCGGGCAAACTTTTTTCGAGCATGAACAGGCTAAAGCCCTTCTTGCCTTCGCCAGTGCGGGTGAGCACGATCACTGCACCCGAACTGCCGCCGTTGGTGATGAAAATTTTGCTACCGTTCAACTGCCACTGTCCGTCGGGACCACGCGTGGCACGCGTTCGGATCGCCTGCAAATCACTGCCGCCGTTGGGTTCGGTGAGCGCGATGGCAACGCGCAGTTCGCCAGTCGCCATCCTGGGAAGAAAACGCGCCTTCTGCTGATCAGTGCCGTATCGCGCAAGCATCGATGAAGCCGAGAAATGGCTGTTGAGGTAGCAGTTGAGCGCGGTCCATCCGTAGGCCAGCTCCTCCATGATGCGCGCATAGGTGGGGATGTTGATCCCCAGGCCGCCGAATGCCGGTGGCACCGCTGCGCCAAACAGACCGAGCTCGGCGAGCGAGCCGATCAGATGGTTGGGATAGGTATCGGAGGCCTCGAGCGCCTGGACTTTGCCCAGGATATCGCGCTCGACAAAGCGCCGAACGCCCTCGACCAGGTCTTCGTCATGGTGTGTGTCAGGACTCATGGGGGTGATAGTGGCGGCGGAACCTGCGCAGGTCAAACCGACCACGCCAGCGCCGGCCTCGCCACCGGGCAAACCGACTCAAACGCGCGCGCAACGCGCAGCACCATCGCGTCATCAAACATCCGCCCCACAAACTGGATACCCAGTGGCAGCCCCTCTTTCGAAAGTCCGCACGGCACCGTGATGGCCGGCTGCTGGGTCAGGTTGAACGGGTAGCTGTAGGGCGTCCAGCCCAGCATGGTTTCGGCATTCATCGGGGCGCTGCCCGGCAGACGGGCGTTGAACGCGGGGATGGCAACCGAGGGCGTGATCAGCACATCGTAGCGGGTCATGAACTGCCGCATAAGCGAACCCAGCGCACCGCGCTGCATGGTGAGGTCATGGATGCGGGCGAGGTCGATGGTTTGCCCGATCTGCGCCTGCGCGGCGAAGTCGGGGTCGGTGACCGCGCGTTGCGCGTCGCTCAGCGATCGCCAGATCGAGGCTGCGCCCGCGAACCAGAGCCCGGTACTGATGTGAAGCGGGTCATCGAACCCGGGGTCGACCGACTCGATCTGTGCGCCGAGTTCCTGCAGCCGCTGCACGCCGCGATCGACCGCGGCAGCCACTTCAGGATGGAGCGTGCGCACATAGCCCAGGGTCGGCGAATAGGCCATACGCAGCCCCCGAATGCCATCGTCGAGCCCCACGGTGTAATCGCGTGCATCGGGCGGGAGGGATGTCCAGTCGCGCGGATCGGGCTGTGACATCACGTTCAGCATGAGCGCTGCGTCGCGCACGGACATCGTGTGCGGGCCCAGATGCGCCACTGTGCCAAAGGGCGAGAGCGGATAGGCGGGCACGCGCCCAAAGCTGGGCTTGAGCCCCACGTTGCCGCAGAAGGCGGCGGGAATGCGAACGCTGCCCGCGCCGTCGGTTCCGACTGCAAGTGGCCCCAGACCGGCGGCCACCGCAGCGGCGGCACCGCCCGAGGAGCCGCCCGGCGTGCGGTCCAGATGCCAGGGGTTGCGCGTGAGGCCGCTTCGCGGCGAGTTGGTCTCGCCTTTGCAGCCGTATTCGGGCGTGCTGGTCTTGCCAAGCAGCACCGAACCGGCCTCGCGCAGGCGCGCAGTAACGGGCGCATCGATATCCCAGGGCTGATCAGCGACCACGGTGTGGCTACCGCGCAGCGTGGGCCAGCCTCGCGTGAGGATCAGGTCCTTGATCGTGGCCGGAACGCCTTCCAGCGCGCCCACCGGTGTGCCTCGTTGCCGATGCTGCTGCCAGGCCCGTTCGCTTTCGCGCGCGCTTGCCAGCGCCTGCGCGGGGGCGACCAGCACCAAGGCGTTGAGCAAGGGATTGAGCCGCGCGATGCGGGCAAGGACCGCCTGCGCGACCTCGACCGGAGAAAGCTGTCCGCTGGCGTAGGCGGCAAGCAGTTCAGAAGCGGTGAATTGGCATGGGTCGGTCGGGCTCGCGGGCATGACTGCTCCTGATGACGGCGCGGGCGCAGACCCGCTCAGGGACGGGTTCGGGTGAGCGGCGACAGGTGTCGCCAGGCGAGATCAGCAGGGTCGGCTGCCATGGGCGCGCCGGATTTGCAGATCAGCACATGACTCGCAATCGGTGTGAAGTCGGCTCGGAAATGGTTCGAGCTTTTCACCCCGATGATTCGCATCGCTTCAGCATCGATTCCGACCATGCCCAGCAGGACCCGATCGAGCAGCTGCGTCTTACCGCTCACCACTGCGATCAGCACGCCATCGATTTCCAGGCAGGCGCTTGGTCCCAGGTTCACGGGAGCGCCTGTCATCATCGGGCCCCTGAGCGTGGTACGCCCATCGCTCAGCCGCCGGACCTTGAAGCGGCCCGCAAGGGGTGGCGGGCTCATCCCGGAATAGATTGGTACGGACCGCCCGATCGCGCGTTCGATGAGTGCGCCGGTGCCGGCCTCGTGTGCGGCGAGCGCGGTCTCAGGATCAAACAGAAGCCCAAAGGCCACCTGCCCGGGAAATGCCCGGCCCGCACCCTGGTTGATGAAGGCGTGGAGCAGTCCCGTGGTGTTGCTGTCGCCCCCCGCACCCGGATTGTCTTCGGTATCAGCGATCACGACTGGGGCGCTGGCCGGCGCTGCGAGAGCGAGAGCGAGCGCGCGCGCTACGCAGTCGGACGCATTCAACACGTTGGTGCGCCACTGCTCGGGCGGACCTGCCTCGGCAAAGAACGCGTCGGCCGCAGCGCTTGCAGCAGCTGGCGCATCGGCGTGTGCCCACAACACCGGCGCGCACTCCGGAAAATCAGCGGCCGGAAAGCCCATGCAAAAGCTGAGCGAGGCGCGATGCGCAAGCTCGATCTCGCCCAGCCGCCGGTAGAGGCCCTCGGCGGGTTGGGTCCAGGTGCTTTGGGCATTGAGTGGAATCAGGTACGGGAGGCGCCGTACTGCGACTGCCTGCCGACGGCCGATTGCCAGCCTGCGCTCAAGGAGCGCTGCCGCCCGGGCGCCGGTGTCGGCCATATCGATATGCGGAT